>Ga0206127_1000681_pt1 | contig 40986 bp, 35 predicted proteins | sample Helgoland_Spring_6_FD_148646 | JGI IMG/M metagenome (GOLD analysis project Ga0206127, IMG submission 148646) | Pelagic subsurface seawater microbial communities from Kabeltonne, Helgoland, North Sea - Helgoland_Spring_Bloom_20160419_1 | ecosystem: Environmental > Aquatic > Marine > Epipelagic ...
ATTTGGAAAGGAATACCAATAATGGCTGCAAATATGGATACTGTTGGTACTTTTGAAATGGCAACAGCCTTATCAAAATATAAATTATTTACTGCTATTCATAAGCATTATTCTCTTAAACAGTGGAATGAATTTGCTTTAAACACATCTTTTTTTAAGAATCTAATAAAATAAAAACCAAATTTTATACCTTTATTTTTTATTAATAAATTGACTCATGAGAATTGAAAATGAACTTAAATTAGGATTTAAAGATGTAATGATTCGCCCAAAAAGATCTACTTTGAAATCACGTTCAGAAGTAACTCTAGAGAGAGAATTTACCTTTTTACATAGTGATATTATTTGGAAAGGAATACCAATAATGGCTGCAAATATGGATACTGTTGGTACTTTTGAAATGGCAACAGCCTTATCAAAATATAAATTATTTACTGCTATTCATAAGCATTATTCTCTTAAACAGTGGACTGAATTTGCTTTAAACACATCTCACAAAGTTTTAAATAATATTGCTGTAAGTACAGGAACAGGAAAAAAAGATTCTGAAAAAGTGAAGCAAATTTTAGAGGCATTTCCTCAAATTAATTTTATATGTATCGATGTTGCCAATGGATACTCAGAACATTTTGTGAATTTCGTAAAAAAAATGCGTCTAAACCATCCTAATAAAATCATAATTGCTGGTAATGTAGTTACAGGAGAAATGGTTGAGGAACTTTTAATCTCTGGAGCCGATATTGTAAAAGTTGGTATTGGTCCTGGTTCTGTTTGTACAACTCGCGTAAAAACGGGTGTTGGTTATCCACAATTATCTGCAATTATTGAATGTGCAGATGCGGCTCACGGAATTGGAGGACATATTGTTTCTGATGGAGGATGCAAAATACCGGGAGATTTAGCAAAAGCTTTTGGCGGAAGTGCCGATTTTGTAATGCTAGGTGGAATGCTTGCAGGTCATACAGAAAGTGGTGGTGAATTAATTGAAAAAAAAGGTGAGAAATTTAAATCTTTTTACGGAATGAGTTCTGAAACTGCAATGAATAAACATTCTGGTGGTGTTGCTAATTATAGAGCTTCAGAAGGAAAAACAGTAGAAGTGCCTTTTAAAGGTAATGTAGAACATACAATAACAGATATTTTAGGAGGAATAAGATCTACTTGCACTTATGTTGGCGCAAATAAACTAAAAAGTTTAACCAAAAGAACTACTTTTATTAGAGTTCAAGAACAAGAAAACCAAATATACTCGTAATGAAAACGTTTAAAGTTATTTTTAGCATACTGCTTATTATTTGTTGTTCTTGCAATAAGAACGTTGTAAAGGAGGATGGAAATAATCAAACTAAAAGTAAAATTAAATACGCTAAAGGCTTTGATATTGTTAAAGAAAATGGAAATAAAAAATTAATTATAAAATCTACCTATCAAAATTCAGATGAAGTTTACGAGTATATTATAAAAAAGAAAGTTTCAAATAATATTATAGACTATAAAAAGGAAGTTGTTGAGGTTCCTGTTGAAACTATAGTTGTTACTTCAACAACGCATATTCCTATGGTAGAATTACTTAATGAAGAAAATTCAATTGTTGGTTTTCCTCATTCAAAATATATTTCATCAGAAAAAACAAGAGCGTTAATTGATGCTGATAAAATTAAAGAAATAGGAAAGGAAAACTCTTTAAATACAGAAATTTTATTGGATTTACAGCCAGAATTGGTAGTAGGGTACAGTGTTGCGTCAGCAGATAAATCTTTAACAACTATAAAAAGTGCTGGAATACCAGTAATCTATAATGCAGACTGGTTGGAAGAAACCCCGCTTGGCAGAGCAGAATGGATTAAGTTTTTTGCTCTATTATTTGATAAGGAAAAAGAGGCCGACAGCATTTTTAATTTGATTGAAACAAACTATTCTAAAGCGAAACAAATCGCCTTAAAAGCTGGTAAAAAACCTACAATTTTATCTGGCGCAATTATGAGTAAAGATATTTGGAATTTACCTGCTGGAGAAAGCTTTGTCGCCCAATTTTTAAAAGATGCAAATTTAAATTATCTCTGGAAAGACTCAAAAGGAAAGGGCAGTTTATCCTTAAGTTTTGAAAGTGTTTTTGATAAAGGTGCTGAAGCCAATTTCTGGATTGCGCCTGGTTATTTTTCATCTAAAGAACAATTGCTTAAAAGTAATGAACTATATGCTCAATTTAAGGCTTTTAAAACAGGGAATATTTATACGTCAACACTTAAAAAAGGAAAAACTGGCGGCATAATTTATTACGAACTAGCGGGAACTAGACCGGATTTAGTTTTAAAGGATATTATTAAAATTACAAATCCTGATTTATTACCAAATTATAAATTAACCTTTTTTGATAAAATGGAATAAATCATTTTACTAAACTCCACTCCAAAAGGATTTTTTAATTTATGTTATCTGCTGTTTCTCTATAGTGTTTGCTCTCATATATAGGAATAATGGAAAAGTAAATGCAATTGCAACTAAAAAGGTTAGCGGAATTAAAACCCACCAAAACCTAACCTTTAGTCGTAAAGACTCTGGAATTAAAAATGCAAAAAATGTGAAACAAACTACAGTTAAATCTGCACCAAAAGATTTGCCTGCAAAATTTAGTTGCGCATCTTTAAAAAAACCAATCAAATTAGGGTTTTCTACTGTGTTAAAATATTGAATGTTGTAATACCAAGTATAACAAACTCCAATTACTGATAACACTAAATAAAGATGTTTAAGTTTCATAAAATAGTATTAAAATAAACTTTGCTGATTATCATCATCAGTTTTATTCTTTTTTTTCTGAATAGCTCTTTTTAAAAGTGCCTCTTTTTTGCTTTCTTTGTCAGAAGTATCCAAAACATTTGATTTTTTAACCACGGGAACTTTTAACGGCAACTTGTCTTCAATCACTTCTTCTTCAATTACCTCTATATCTTCAACTGTTTCCTCTTCTGGTAATTCATAGGGTAATGATTGTAATAAATTAACTTGTCTAATTTTGTCTGTTGTGAGTTGATTACCCAAAGCTTTAATACCCTTAATAGCTATAAATTCTTCTAAATGTACTTTTTGATTTTCTAAACTACGTTTAGAATAAACTATTTCTGCAACGGGTCTGTAATCTGTAGCAATAATTTCTAATTTACTTTTGGCATGATCCGAAATAAATCCTTCTTCTTTATCTACATTTTCAATTAAAAAACGTTTTATATAGTAGCGCTCTTTTTCCCCATCAAAATAAATAGCTGAAATAGGTTTGTTAGGAACCCATTTTTCTAAAACAATCATATCATGATCAAAATGCATCGATAAATCTGGTGATACTGCCTTAATTTTACCTGTTTGTCTTGCAATTAACAACTTGTCTTCTGCTTTAAATTCCCCTAAAAGCTCTCCCCTTTCATCAACATTTAATCTCTGAACTGTGTCGTCAAACCAAATTTTTCTTGGTTTTAATGTAGAAACTCCTGCCATTTTAAAATCGACACTCTTTATAGTATATTTGGTAACTGTATTTCCACGAACTCCTCTTCCTTTTACTCCTAAATCAGCAAAATCAATATCCCATTTCAGTTTTTTAATGCTACCAACTGCTCGTAAATTTATAGTTACTACTTCCGCTTCTCCATTTGGATTTGCAGAAAAATACAATACTTTAGAACCTTTACTCCCATTGGTTAAGTCATATTCCTTATCGCGAGTTATTGAGGTTATATTAAAACGTTTCATAAAGCTAGCGCCTTTTGTGCCATCTTTATACATGAAGTTGTAAACCGTTCTTTTATCTTTCTTTTTAAATACGGCAATATGTATGATATCTTTACCCACAAAAGTTTTAGAATCAATTTTAGTAACCATCATTTTACCATCTTTTCTAAACGTAATAATATTATCAATATCTGAGCAATCACAAACAAATTCATCTCTTTTTAAAGATGTGCCAATAAAACCTTCTGCTCTATTTACATAGAGTTTTGCATTTTTCATTGCAACTTTAGAAGCAATAATATCATCAAAAATTCTGATTTCAGTTTTGCGCTCTTTACCTTTTCCGTAAGTTTCTTTTAAACGTTTGAAATAATCAATAGCAAATTCAACTAGATGCGCCAAATTACGTTTTACATCAGCAATTTTATCCTCTAAACTATCAATATGTTGTTTTGCTTTATCAATATCAAATTTTGATATTTTCTTAATTCTAATTTCTGTTAATCGAACGATATCATCTTTAGTAACCGCTCTTTTTAAATGCTTAATGTGAGGCTGTAAACCTATATCAATGGCTTCAACAACACCTTCCCATGTTTCCTGTTCCTCGATATCTCTATAAATTCTATTTTCGATAAAAATACGCTCTAAAGAAGCAAAATGCCACTGTTCTTCTAATTCGTGTAATTGAATTTCTAACTCTTTCTTTAGTAACTTTACTGTTAAATCTGTAGAATGCTTTAGCATTTGAGAAACACCAACAAAAACGGGTTTATTATCTTCAATGGTGCAGCATAAAGGTGAAATAGATGTTTCACAATTTGTAAAAGCATATAAAGCATCTATAGTTTTATCTGGAGAAACATTAGGTGGTAAATGCACTAATATTTCAACTTCTGCAGCTGTATTGTCTTCAATTTTTTTTATTTTAATTTTTCCTTTGTCATTGGCCTTTAAAATACTATCAATTAAAGATTGGGTTGTAGTTGCAAAAGGAATTTCATTAATTACTAATGTTCGTTTGTCTAATTGATTAATTTTTGCTCGAACTCTAACTTTACCTCCTCTTTTACCATCATTGTAATTGGTGAAATCTGCAATTCCGCCAGTTAAAAAATCAGGAACTATTTTAAAACTTCTCCCTTTTAAATATTTAATAGAAGCGTCAATTAATTCAATAAAATTATGAGGTAATATTTTGGTTGATAAACCTACTGCAATTCCTTCTGCTCCTTGAGCTAATAACAAAGGGAATTTTACAGGTAAGTCTATAGGTTCTTTTCTACGACCATCGTAAGATAATTTCCATTGTGTAGTTTTGGGATTAAACACAACATCCAAGGCAAATTTTGACAATCTAGCTTCAATATACCTTGATGCTGCTGCCCTATCACCTGTTAAAATATTTCCCCAATTTCCCTGCATGTCTATCAGCAATTCTTTTTGGCCAATTTGAACCATTGCATCTGCAATAGAAGCATCTCCATGAGGATGATATTGCATTGTATGACCAACGATATTCGCTACTTTATTGTAACGACCATCATCTAAATCTTTCATAGAATGCATAATTCTACGTTGCACAGGTTTTAAACCATCTTCTAAAGAAGGCACTGCTCTTTCTAAAATTACATAGGAGGCATAATCTAAAAACCATTCTTTGTACATTCCTGTAACTTTAGTGATGGTCTCTACTGCATCATTCTGATTTTTTATACCATCAGATTGATTATTTAGGTTTGAATTTAAGTCTTCGTTTTCGTTTATTTCTTCACTCATTAAAATAACGTGTTTTCACGTGCATGAATTAAATAAAATTTTATCTGTTTTATGCTTTAAAAATTTGTTAGATGTAAATGATCTTTCAATCATAAAATTAACATCATTTTCTGTTTTTTCTATTTTTTATAAATAACAATTAAGAAACTTAAATTGCTATTTCTTCGTCCAAATTTTTATTTATTTCTTGCATTTTAATTTAACTATTCTACTGAATCTAATTCTACTTTTAAATTTTCAATGATAAACTTCTGTCTATCTGGAGTGTTTTTACCCATATAAAATTGTAACATTTGCTCTATTGACATTTCTTTGTCTAACATTACAGGATCTAGACGAATATCATCACCAATAAAATGAACAAATTCATTTGGTGAAATTTCACCTAAACCTTTAAATCTTGTGATCTCTGGTTTACCTCTTAATTTTTCTATAGCAGTTCTTTTTTCTTCCTCTGAATAACAATAAAAAGTTTGCTTTTTATCACGAACTCTAAATAAAGGGGTTTCTAAAATATATAAATGCCCTTCTTTAATCAATTCAGGGAAAAATTGCAGGAAAAATGTAATTAGCAACAATCTAATATGCATACCGTCAACATCTGCGTCAGTTGCAATTACAATATTATTATAACGTAAATCTTCTAAGCCATCTTCAATATTTAATGCAGCTTGTAAAAGATTAAATTCTTCATTTTCATAAACTATTTTCTTACTTAAGCCATAAGAATTCAATGGTTTTCCTTTTAAACTAAAAACAGCTTGTGTATTTACATTTCTAGATTTTGTTATAGATCCTGAGGCAGAATCTCCCTCCGTTATAAATAAAGTAGTATCTAAAAAAGATTCCTTTTTTGTATCGCCTAAATGTATTCTACAATCACGTAATTTTTTATTATGTAAACTTGCTTTTTTAGCTCTGTCTCTAGCTAATTTTCGAATCCCAGAAAGCTCTTTACGCTCTTTTTCTGCTTGTAGTATCTTCTTTTGTAACTTGTCTGCAACCTCCACATTTCTATGCAAGTAATTATCTAATTTTGTTTTTACAAAATCATTAATGTATGATCGTACAGTGGGTAAATCTCCACCCATTTCTGTAGAACCTAATTTCGTTTTGGTTTGACTCTCAAAAACAGGTTCCATTACTTTTATGGCAACTGCAGCTATTACAGACTTACGAACATCTGATGCTTCAAAGTTTTTTCCAAAAAAATCACGAATAGTTTTTACAATGGCTTCCCTAAAAGCTGATTGATGTGTACCACCTTGTGTGGTATGTTGCCCGTTTACAAAAGAGTAATATTCTTCTGAATATTGTGTTTTACTATGCGTTATTGCGACTTCAATATCATCACCTTTTAAGTGAATTATGGAATACAACATATCACTTACATTATTGTTATCTTCCAATAAATCTTTTAAACCATTTTCTGAATAAAATTTTTCTCCATTAAAAATAATAGTCAATCCAGGGTTTAAATACACATAGTTTTTAAGCATTTTGGCCACATACTCATTCCTATATTTATATTTCTTAAAAATAGTTTCATCAGGTATAAAAGAAACTTTAGTTCCTTTTCTTCTTGATGTTTCTTCTAAAAATTCTTCATTTTCTAAATTACCTTTCGAAAATTCTGCTGAAGCAGATTTACCTTCTCTAGTAGATTCTACTCTAAAAAATGTTGATAAAGCATTAACTGCTTTTGTACCTACTCCATTTAAACCTACAGACTTTTTAAAAGCCTTAGAATCATATTTACCACCTGTATTCATTTTAGAAACTACATCAACCACTTTTCCCAAAGGAATTCCGCGTCCATAATCACGAACTGTAACTTTGCTACCTTGTATAGAAATTTCAATAGTTTTACCTGACCCCATTACATATTCATCAATAGAATTATCTAAAACTTCTTTTAAAAGTATATAAATTCCATCATCTGGAGAAGAGCCGTCTCCTAACTTCCCAATATACATTCCTGGACGCATTCTTATATGCTCTTTCCAGTCTAATGATCTAATATTATCTTCAGTATATTTTGTTTCTTTACTCATCTAAACACTTGCTGTTATTAGGTTTGAAGTATTTGCAATATAACATTAAGCAACAACAAATAAAATGCCTATTAAAATTAGTTATTAACAGGATTTCAACGGGCTTTTAAAGATTAAAACGATGAGAAAAATAACTAAAGAGTTATCTTTATAATTTTAAAAATCACAATAAATAACAATATGTTATATTTTTAAACAAATGATTTAAAATTACACAAAATTACTATTTTTGAGCACTAAAATAGATTTAAAGTGGAAAATAGACAGTTATTAGAATTGGCAAATAAATACGGAAGCCCTTTATATGTGTATGATACAAATAAAATTGCTTTGCAATATAACAGATTAACTAATGCTTTTTGTGATGTTAAAAACTTAAAACTAAATTACGCTGTTAAGGCGCTTTCAAATATAAATATTTTAAAATTCTTTAAAAATTTAGGAGCGGGATTAGATACCGTTTCTCATCAGGAAGTACAATTAGGTTTAACAACAGGAATCGATCCTAAGAAAATTATTTTTACCCCAAATGGAGTTTCTTTACAAGAAATTGAAGAAGTTGCTAAATTAGGCGTTCAAATTAATATTGATAATCTGTCAATTTTAGAACAATTTGGGCAAAAACACCCAAATATTCCAGTTTGTATTCGAATAAATCCACATATTATGGCTGGTGGAAATTCAAAAATATCTGTTGGTCATATTGATTCTAAATTCGGAATTTCTATTCATCAAGTTCCTCATATTAAACGTGTAGTAGAAAATACAGGTATGAATATTAACGGAATACACATGCATACAGGTTCTGATATTTTGGATATTGATACTTTTTTAAGAGCCACAGAAATTTTATTTGATGTTGCAAAACAATTTGATAATATCGATTTTATCGACTTTGGAAGTGGCTTTAAAGTACCTTATAAAGAAGGAGATATTTCTACAGATATTGAACAATTAGGTATACAATTATCGGCTAGATTTAATCAATTTTGTGAAGAATATGGAAAAGAAATAACATTAATGTTTGAACCAGGGAAATTCTTGGTTTCAGAGGCTGGTGTCTTTCTAGCTAAAGTAAATGTTGTAAAACAAACTACATCAACTGTATTTGCGCATATAGATTCTGGATTTAATCATTTAGTAAGACCTATGATGTATAATTCTTATCATCATATCACAAATATTTCAAATACTACAGGCAAAGACAGATACTATTCTGTTGTTGGTTATATCTGCGAAACAGATACTTTTGGTTCTAACAGAAGAATTTCCGAAATCTCTGAAGAAGATATTTTATGTTTCCATAATGCAGGCGCATACTGTTACTCTATGGCTTCTAATTATAATTCGAGATATTTACCCGCAGAAGTTATGTTAGTTGATGGTAAAGATTATTTGATTAGAAAAAGTCAAACTATTGAAGATATTCTTCGTAATCAACAAGTTATAGAATTACCAAATAAAAAAGAGATGAAAGAAGAAGTTACTGTTTAGCCCTTTCAAAAAAATGATTTATTTTTAGTCACAATTTCAAATGAAATTGTGACTATTTTTTTAATTACTTTTTTATGAAATTACGAAGTTCAACATCAAAAGATACCCCTAGAATAATTGAAATTATTAATGAGGCAAAAGCATTATTGAAATCATTAAATATTGACCAATGGCAAAATGGATATCCAAATAAAGAACAAATAGAAAATGATATCCAAAACAATGAAAGTTATGTTGTAGTTAACAATGAAAACCAAATTATGGCTACCACAATGTTTACAAAAAGACCAGAACCTACCTATAAAAATCTTGAAGGTGGAATTTGGTTAATAGATGAATCTTTACCTTATGGAGTTATTCATAGACTAGCAATGGCAAAAGAATATAGAGGTCTTGGAATCGCAAAATTTATATTTGAGGAATTGCATCAAAAACTTGAAAAATCTGATATAAAAAGTTTAAAGATTGACACCCATGAAGAAAACTTAGGAATGCAATCTTTAATTAAGAAAATGGGGTACAAATATTGTGGAATTATTTATACAAATTATGGGTCAAAAAGATTAGCTTTTGAAAAAATTATAGAATGATAAAAAAAAATTAAAAGTATATTAGCAACCTTATAAAAAACAACTTTATAAGGTTTTTTTAGTCGATTTCACAACAATAAATATGCAACTAATCTCCTATTTACAAGAACAAACACAATTACCAGAAAATTCTATAAAAAACACAATTTCTTTATTAAAAGAAGATGCAACTATTCCTTTTATAAGCAGATATAGAAAAGAAATGACTGGCAATTTAGATGAAGTTGAAATTGGAGAAATTGTAAAATTCAAAGAACTTTTTGAAACACTTCAAAAGCGAAAAAAAGCCATTTTAAAATCATTAGAAGAACAAAATATTTTAAACTCTGAATTGACTGAAAAAGTAAACAATTCTAAAGATTTAATTGCTTTAGAAGATTTATACTTTCCTTTTAAGAAAAAACGAAAAACCAAGGCAGATACAGCTCGTTTACAAGGTTTAGAGCCTTTAACAAAAATGATAATGAGCCAACGGGTTAATAACATAGAAAGCACCGCTTTAAAATATACTTCAAATGGAATTGAAACAATAGAACAAGCTTTAGAAGGTGCCCGTTTTATTATTGCTGAATGGATTAACGAAAGAATTGACATTAGAAATATGATTCGCTATCAAATTAAACGTTTTGGAAGAATTTCATCAAAAATTATAAAAACAAAAAAAGAGGATGAAAAGGCGCAAAAATTTAAAGATTATTTTGACTGGGAAGAATCTTTAAATAAAATTCCATCACACAGATTATTAGCCATTTTAAGAGCTGAAAAAGAGGGTTTTCTTCGTGTTAAAATTGATATTGATAAAGAAATAATTCTTCAAAAAATTGAAGAAAGAATTATCCGTTCACAGAACGAATGTGCATCAGAAATAAAATTAGCAATACAAGATACTTTTAAACGTTTGCTATTTCCTTCTTTATCAAACGAAGCGTTGTCTATTGCCAAAGAAAAAGCAGATCATGAAGCTATCAGCGTTTTTTCAAAAAACCTGAAGCAATTACTACTAGCTTCTCCTTTAGGTGAAAAACGAGTATTAGCGATTGATCCTGGTTTTAGATCTGGATGTAAAATAGTTTGTTTAAATAAACAAGGAGATTTACAGCATAATGAAACGATTTTTCCTCACGCCCCTCAAAACCAATCTTTTGAGGCAATTAAAAAAATTAGTTCCTTAACGGAGTCACATAAAATTGAGGCGATTGCTATTGGAAATGGAACTGCCTCAAGAGAAACTGAGCAACTCATCAAAAAAATCCATTTTAAAAACAATATTGATGTTTTTATTGTAAGCGAAGCGGGAGCTTCTATTTATTCCGCTTCAAAAATAGCTAGAGATGAATTCCCAAATTACGATGTAACTGTAAGAGGTGCGGTTTCTATTGGTAGACGTTTGCAAGACCCTTTGGCTGAACTGGTTAAGATTGATGCTAAATCGATTGGAGTTGGACAATATCAACATGATGTAGATCAAACCAAACTAAAAAATTCTTTAGATATAGTTGTAGAAAGTTGTGTAAATACAATTGGTGTAAATATAAATACAGCAAGCGAATCTTTATTAAGCTACGTTTCTGGAATTGGACCAAAACTTGCTAAAAATATTGTAAATCATAGAAACGAGAATGGAGCTTTTTCATCAAGAAGTGAAATTAAAAAAGTACCCCGATTAGGAGGAAAAGCCTTTGAACAAGCTGCTGGTTTTTTAAGAATTAAAAATGCTAAAAATCCTTTAGATAATTCTAGTGTGCATCCTGAAAGTTATGCTTTGGTTGATAAAATGACCAAGAGTTTAAATACTAAGATGAGTAATATAATCGGTAATATAGATAGTTTACGAAAAATTAAACTATCAAATTATTTAACAGATAGTGTAGGTTTACCAACATTAAATGATATTATCAAAGAATTAGAAAAACCTGGTATAGACCCTAGAGCAAAAGCAAAAGTATTTTCCTTTGATAAAAATTTAAAAAGCATTGGAGGTTTAAGAATAGGTCAATTATTGCCTGGAATCGTGAATAATATCACCAATTTTGGTTGTTTTGTAGATATTGGTATCAAAGAAAGTGGTTTGATTCATGTTTCTAATTTATCAGATACTTTTGTAAAAGATGTAAATGCAATTGTGACTTTGCAACAACAAATTATTGTAAAAGTTTTGGAGGTTGACGTTATTAGAAAGAGAATTCAATTAGCTTTAGTAAAATAAATTTTACTCATTTTACGATATCATAAATCATATAAAACACAGATCCTGTAAAGATTAAAAATGTTAATAAAATATTATAAACAATCTGTTTAAGCCCTTCAGAAAATGACCATAAATTTTTAGGATTTTTACCTATTAAATACGAAAATGAATAAAAAAGTATAAACCTAACTAACATTCCTATAAAAGTGAAAATTATAATTAAAAACGGATTTCTATGATGATATTCTAACATATAAATCAAATATAAAAAGAAATATCCATCTTGTATAAAAATGTAGAGTTGTGGTAAAAATGTAAATAATATTTCGTTATTTTCGACTCCACAAAATCGATAAATGAAAGTCTGTATAGCCGAAAAACCATCTGTAGCAAGAGAAATTGCTAACATTCTAGGAGCCAAAACAAAACGTGATGGTTTTTACGAAGGTAATGGATATGCAGTTACGTATACTTTTGGGCATTTATGCACACTTCTTGAACCTAAAGATTACAAAGCTCATTGGAAAAGTTGGGATTTAAATAACTTACCTATGTTACCAGAACGTTTTGACACTAAAGTTACTGGAGATGCTGGAATAAAAAAACAATTTAATATTGTAAAATCTTTATTTGAAAAAGCTGATGTTGTTATTAATTGCGGAGATGCTGGAACTGAAGGAGAATTAATTCAACGTTGGGTAATTAATCAATGTAATTATAAAGGGAAAGTACAACGTTTATGGATTTCGTCTTTAACAGAAGAAGCCATAAAAGATGGATTTAATAAATTAGAGTCTTCAGAAAAATATGACAATTTATATTATGCTGGATATTCTAGAGCTATTGGAGATTGGTTGTTAGGCTTAAATGCAACTCGTTTATATACGGTAAAATATGGAGGCTATAAGCAGGTTTTATCTGTTGGTAGAGTGCAAACGCCTACATTAGCAATGTTGGTAAATCGATATTTTGAAATTCAGAATTTCAAACCAAAACCTTATTGGGAACTCCAAACAACTTATAGAAATACGCTTTTTAATTATGAAGATGGACGTTTTTTAAAAAAAGAGGATGGGCAAGTTTTGGCTAATAAAGTGGCCCAATCTAGCTTTGAAATTATTTCTGTTACCAAGAAAAAAGGAAAAGAATACGCTCCAAAACTATTTGACTTAACTGGTTTACAAGTTTATTGTAATAATAAATTTGGATTTTCTGCCGATGAAACTTTGAAAATTGTTCAGAAATTATATGAAATGAAAGTAGTTACTTACCCAAGAGTTGATACTACTTTTTTACCAAATGATTTATATCCAAAAATACATGGAATTTTATCCAAACTAACAAATTACAGCAAATTTACACAACCGCTTTTAGGTAATAAAATAAAGAAAACCAAACGTGTTTTTGATGATAAAAAAGTAACAGATCACCATGCAATTATTCCAACAGGAATTCAAGGTCATTTGCAATATAACCAGCAACAAGTGTATGATATTATTACCAAAAGATTTATTGCTGTGTTTTATCCAGATTCAGATGTTTCAAATACTACTGTAATTGGAAAAGCTGCGGAAGTTTCTTTTAAAACAACCGGTAAAGAAATCATCAATAAAGGCTGGCGTTTCGTCTTTGAAACGGAAGCGAATAAAATTAATAAAGAGCTTAATAAGCAAGCAACGCTCCCGTCTTTTGTAAAAGGAGAAAAAGGCACTCATGAACCATCATTTTTAGAAAAAGAAACAAAACCACCAAGAAATTTTACTGAAGCCTCTCTTTTAAGAGCCATGGAAACTGCTGGAAAACAGGTGGATGACGATGAAATGCGTGAGTTAATGAAAGAAAACGGAATTGGAAGGCCATCGACTAGAGCAAGCATTATAGAGACCTTATTTCGAAGAAAATATATTGAGCGTAAAAAGAAATTAGTTGTTCCTACTCAAACAGGTATTGATTTGATTCATATAATTGATAACGAATTGCTAAAGTCTGCAGAACTCACAGGTAGATGGGAAAAACGTTTAAAAGAAATTGAACGAGGAGAATTTAATGCAGGAACTTTCATAAAAAATATGAAAAAAATGGTTGATGAATTGGTTTATGAAGTTCGTTCTAACAAAAAAACGAAAAGACTTTCTTCTGTAAAAAACGAAACTAAAATACCTGAAAAAAGAAAAAATACTAAAAGTAAAAAAGAGGTAACTAGTAAAACTTGCCCGAAATGTAAAAGAGGAAAACTTCTAAAAGGATCTTCTGCATACGGTTGTTCTGAATATAAAAACAACTGCTCTTTCACAATTCCATTTAAGTATTTAGATAAGAAAATTTCTGAAAATCAAATTATTAGATTATTAGATAAAGGCTGTACAACAAATTTAAAAGGTTTTAAGGTTGATGAAAAATCAACTGAAGGCTTAATCCGATTTGATGATGAATTCAATTTAAAATTTGAAGCAAAAAAAATTGTTTTAAAAAACTCAGAAAACAAAACTAAATCAGCTACAATAAATTGTCCTAAATGCAAAAAAGGAACTATTCTAAAAGGGCAAAATGCATACGGATGTTCAAATCATAAAAACGGTTGTAATTTTATTTATCCATTTAGTAAACTAAGAGAGATAGCAAATGGGAAAAAGATTACTAGATCGTTATTTTTGGAAATTTTAAACACAAAATAAATAGTTGAAATATTCATTTATATTTATAGGTTCATCTTAGTTTAAGTTATAGACTGTTTCATGAATATTCGATTTTATCATTATTTATATCAATAAAAAGTTGTTGTCCTTTAGAAAACAGTAAACTAATATCCTTTTTAAAGATTAGTGTTTCATTTTTTTCTTCTATTTTTTTTAAGAAACAATATAATAACAACTACTTGAAGTGAAATAAATAACTTAATTTTTCTCATACATTTTATCTAAATTATTTACACTAATTTTTCTCCGACAATTCCTACTAAAAAACCTAATATCGCTCCTAAAGAAGTTAAATGTTTTTTTTCTAGTTTGCTTTCAGGTATAATATCTTGAATTAATAAATATAAAATACCCCCACTAGCAAAAATCATTAAATGGGCAGTTAAATCTGGATAATCACTTAAAAAATAATGTCCTAACAAAGCGCCTAAAACTCCAAAGAAACTCATAAAAAAGAAAATTATGAGTGTTTTATGAACTGTATAACCACTTAATATTAAATCTCTGAAAGCATTAAAGGCCTCTGGTAAATTTTGTAAACCTATAAAAAAAGCTAATAAAGTTGCCATTTGAGGTTCAATGGCAAATACCGCTCCTAATGCAATTGATTCTGGAATAAAGTCCATCATCATAGCTAAAAGAGTTGCTGTTTTGCCTCCTTTTTTACTTAAATATTGATCTAAGAACATAAAAGTTAATGCTCCTAAAAGAAAAGATAAAGACAAAGGTAAAAGGTCTAATTCTTCCATGCCTTTTGGTATAAGTACTAAGGACAATGCAGATAAAATAATGCCAGCACCAAAAGACATTAAAGTATGTATTATATCATATTTTATAGGGCTTTCTTTTACATGATGATTAAAAATATTAGCCAAAAGACCTCCTAAAAATACAGTAGCTCCAGCAAAACCTGAATAAAATAAAAGTTTATTCATAAAAGAAATATTTAATAATTTGGATATTACACTAAATTAACGAAATTTAAGTAATCTTAGAAATTGCAAAAAAATAAAAATGGTAAAAACTTATTTATTTTTAATTTTTGGTTTTAAATATAAAAATCCGTAAATCATCAATAAAACCTGAATTGATAATCCAATAACAAAACTTATAAAATTAACTATTGTAGATACTAATTCTTTATCATTCAAGTAAATAATTGTAAAAATTCCAATTGGTATGTTCAAGAATAAACTGGCTACTAAACCTGGATTATATCTTAATTTAAAAAACAATCCAACATGAGATAAGGCATTAATCACAGAGAAATATATGGTCCAAACTCCAAAAGATATATCTATAAAAGTGGCTAGAAATGCAGATAATGGAAAAGCAATAAAGATAATAGGTATATTAATCCAAAAAGAGGCCTTTTTATCTAAAGGAAATTCCTTTTCCTTAGATCCTAGTACATTTATATTGAAAAATTCTACAAATCCTCCAGGAAAGATGTATTCCTCAAATTGATGAAATAAATATACGACTATTTGCAGCCAAATTAAGAATAAGGAAAAATTATTGTTTAAATATAAAAATGAAATTAAAAGCAATAGAAGAATTGCCAAAATTAGTGTTGTCTTATACCAATTTTCATAGAACCAATTCATTACACTAAATTTTTATTTTTTTTATTGAAAATAATTTATTGAAACCAAATTGGTTAATTTTTACAACTGCACTGGTTTCCTTAAAAAAACATAAACGTTACACATTAATTCTTTTTATTTTTATTTCGGGAGTTTCCATCATTGTATCCTGAACCACCTGATCCTGAATACCAGTGAGCAGTGTGCCAGGAGCCTCTATAAAAGTATCTTCCGTTAAACTGACTTGGTAGTCTACTATGCCAACCTCCACTGTAATAGTATTTACTTTGGTTATTTTGCCAACCTGAAGGATATCCATTTGTATTATTTGAATTTCCATGAGCAGTATGCCAAGAACCATTTCGAAAGTATGACCCACTATAAGTGCTTGGCAGCCTACTGTGCCAGCCTCCTTGATAGTAATATTTTCCTTGATTCCATTGCCAACCTGAAGGAAAGGATCCATTATTTCCGTTATTAGAATTCCCATGGGCGGTATGCCAAGAGCCATTATAAAAATAAGTACCTTTGTAGTTACTAGGTAATCTGCTGTGCCATCCTTTGTAATAGAAATATTTACCCATATTATATTGCCAATTTGGAGGATAATAACTCTGATTACCTTGGTTAGAGTTTCCATGAGCCGTATGCCAAGTTCCATTATAAAAATAAGAACCCCAATAATTACTTGGAAGTCTGCTATGCCAACCGCTTTGGTAATAATAATTTCCTTGATTCCATTGCCATCCCTCTGGATATGAAAAACTACCATTATTAAATCCTTGCCCATTACTAGAAGAAGTATCTGTGTATAGTGTGCAAGAATTAAATACAAAAGCAATTAGAAAAGTAGATAAAATCAATAAATAAAAATATTTGTTTTTCATGATATGAATATGTTTTTACGATTTACTTTTTTGTAAGAAAAAGTAATTAATGATTAATTTTTAACAAAGATTAATACTCTTTTAAATTTACAATAAAATAAAAAACTTTTAAACAAAAATTGATTAATTGAATAAAAAATTAAAATAGAATACTTTTTATTTAGCAATTAAATTCTATTCTCTTTTTTAGCAAATCCAATAGTTTCAAGAATATACTCTGCTTTAGCCATGTTTTTTTGTTGAACCATCAAATAATCATTTGTAAATGTTGAGGTTAGCGTTATATCAATTTTTTGAATAGCGAATGCCGTTGCAATTGCTGCTAAAAATCCTTCACAATAAAAAGGATTACCACACTTTATATTAAATAGTATCCAATTTTCTGGATTTCTTTCAAATTCCTCTAAATATTTAAGATTTGAGACTTCTGTTACTACCGTAATTTCATCTGAATCTCGAGTAACCATTAAGTGTTTTTCTGGAAAAAGCACTTTGAAAACTTTTGCATAAACATAAACACCTTTTTCAATAGTAAACCAACTTGATTTTATAACCAACTTTAACTCATTGCTAATTTCTAATTTCATAACTTTATTCTTAGTGTATTCATTTATATGAATAGTCTCTTGTTTTAAGTAATTAAGTTTAGAATTGAACTAAAATATATCGATTCTTTAGTAATTATTTAATCATGTTTTTCATATAAAACCTTTCTACTTTTTCTCTAGCCCATGGAGTAGTTCTCAAAAATTTTAAACTGGACTTATATGTTGGGTTATTTTTAAATGCTTTAATATTTAAAGTATCGCCTAATTCATCCCAACCAAATTCTGAATAAAGTTCTTCTAATATTGTTGCTAATTTTATTCCGTGTAAAGGATTATTTGGTTGTTCTTGACTCATATTTATATTATTTTATTTGCAAGTAACGATTTAAAATATAGAAATCTAATATAATTTTTACTTAAAACTACAAAAGCTTATATTTTTATAAATAATTCATATGTGCATATTTCAGCGAGATTCATTCAGTTTTTTTTAAAATTTTATCATTAATCTAAGGTTTATATTAATTCTACAATAATCATAAATTTCTTTTTAAAAGAAAATCATCAATCACAAAAGATATAGTAAACTCTAATTCTATTTTATTTATTACATTTAGCGTGTTTTTTATTTATTGATGGGTAAGGATATAATTAAGAATGTTATTAAAAAATATAATATATTACATTGTTGAATATCTATCAAAAAAGCAGAAAAATTGATTAATGCCTTAATTCATTAAAACCAATAAATTATTATATAAATTGACTTTTATTATTAAAAAACCTCATTTATTTTTCTTCGGATTAATCCCTGTTTTTATAATTATTGGTTTCGTTAAAAGAGATATTCCTATAGATATTAATATTTCTTATATTCATTATCTAATAAATGTTGATTTTTGGTCTTATATCACTGCTCTTTATTTTGGTTTGATAGGAATCAATTATTTGGCATTAAATTGGGTTAAGAAGTACCCAAATATATGGTTAACATTTGCACATATTTTTTTACAAATCATATCTATTTTACCATATTTATATGCAGTTTTTAGCTTGGACGAAACTGGTAGTTTAAATACTAAAAACATATTTCAATCAGAAACATTTGATTCTATTTTGCTATTTTCATTCCTTATATTTTTAGCTTCAGTATTCATACATCTTATCAACTTTTTTACAAGTTTATTATTAAAAAGAGATTAAGACTTTTTAATCTTTTATAAGCGCTTAGTAATATTTATATTTGCACTTCTAAATAGAATACAAATTATGTTTAATAATTTAAGCGATAAATTAGATAAAGCCTTACACACCTTAAAAGGTCACGGCCAAATTACAGAGATTAATGTAGCTGAAACTTTAAAAGAGGTTAGACGTGCACTTTTAGATGCCGATGTTAACTTTAAAATAGCTAAAGAGTTTACTAAAAAAGTTCAGCAAGAAGCCATTGGTCAAGATGTTTTAACAACATTAAACCCTGGTCAATTAATGGTAAAGTTAGTTAAGGACGAACTTACCAAACTAATGGGAGGAGAAGCAGTTGGTATTAACCTTGGAGGTTCACCTACGGTAATTTTAATGTCTGGTTTACAAGGTTCTGGTAAAACAACTTTTTCAGGGAAATTAGCAAATTACCTTAAATCTAAAAAGGCCAAACAAGTACTTTTAGTAGGTTGTGATGTTTATAGACCTGCTGCGATAAATCAATTACAAGTTGTTGGAGAACAAATTGGTGTAGAAGTTTATGCGGAAGTTGATAATCAAAACCCAGTTGAAATTTCTCAGAATGCGATTAAGCATGCCAAAGCAAATGGTAAAAATGTTGTAATCATAGATACTGCAGGTCGTTTAGCAGTAGATACTGAAATGATGACAGAAATTTCCAACATTCACAAAGCCGTAAGTCCGCAAGAAACTTTGTTTGTTGTTGATTCTATGACGGGACAAGATGCTGTAAACACTGCAAAAGCCTTTAATGATATTTTAAATTTTGAAGGTGTTGTACTAACAAAACTAGATGGAGATACAAGAGGTGGTGCTGCTTTATCCATAAAATCTGTAGTAGATAAGCCAATTAAATTTATTGGTACTGGAGAAAAAATGGAAGCTATTGATGTATTTCATCCTGATAGAATGGCAGATCGTATTTTGGGTATGGGAGATGTTATATCACTTGTGGAAAGAGCCCAAGACCAATATGATGAAGCAGAAGCTAGAAAATTACAAAAGAAAATAGCTAAAAATCAATTTGGTTTCGATGATTTTTTAAGTCAGATTCAGCAAATTAAAAAGATGGGAAGTATGAAAGATTTGATGGGGATGATTCCTGGAGCAGGAAAAGCAATGAAAGATGTAGATATAGATGATGACGCTTTTAAAGGAATTGAAGCTATTATTCACTCTATGACGCCATCAGAAAGAAGTACACCAACAAGCATTAATGCAAGTCGAAAAAAGAGAATTGCCAAAGGTTCAGGAACTTCTGTGCAAGAAGTAAACCAACTAATGAAACAATTTAACCAAATGAGTAAAATGATGAAGATGATGCAAGGAGGAGGAGGCAGAAAGATGATGCAAATGATGAAAGGAATGAAATAACTTAAATAAAGGCTGCAAACTAATGCAGCCTTTATTTTTATCAATATAATAAAATTAACAAATGATATTATTAGACGGGAAAAAAACTTCTGCAGATATTAAAGAAGAAATTGCACTAGAAGTAAGAGAATTAAAAAACAATGAACATAAAACCCCACATTTAGCTGCAATAATTGTTGGTAACAACGGTGCTAGTATTACCTATGTAAACGCTAAAGTAAAAGCTTGTGAGCGTGTAGGTTTTGAATCAACTTTAATAAGGTTACCAGAAGATATATCTGAAGAAGATTTACTTAATGAAATTGCCATACTAAATGTTGATAATGATATTGATGGATTTATTGTTCAGCTTCCTTTACCAAAACATATAGATGAGCAAAAAGTAATTATGGCCGTAGATCCTGATAAAGATGTTGATGGGTTTCATCCAACTAACGTTGGAAAAATGGCTTTAAATTTACCAACATTTATTTCTGCAACTCCTTTTGGAATACTTGAATTATTAGATAGATATCAGGTTGAGACTTCTGGGAAACATGTTGTTGTTTTAGGTAGAAGTCATATTGTAGGAAGCCCTATGAGCATTTTATTATCACAAAAAAGAAAAGTTGGTAATGCCACTGTAACCATGTGTCACAGCAGAACCAAAAATTTAAAAGAAATTACGCTACAAGCGGATATTATTGTTACTGCAATTGGTATTCCCGAATTTTTAAAAGCAGACATGGTTAAAAATAATGTTACCGTAATTGATGTTGGTATCACACGTTTGGCAGATCCATCTAAAAAAAGTGGTTTTAGATTAGTGGGTGATGTTGCTTTTAATGAAGTTGCAGAGAAATCTGAATTTATTACTCCTGTTCCGGGAGGAGTTGGTCCAATGACAATTGCCATGTTACTTAAAAATACATTGTTAGCTTGTAAACGGAAAAAATAATTCGCATATAATCAATACTTTAATTTTGAACTATTGTCTAAAACAACAATTAAAATAGATTAATTTTATAAAAAAAGCTCTTTCTAACTTAGAAAGAACTTTATGTTTATGTATTTTTTATTAGTAATTAGGATTTAAATAATCTGGTAAATTAGGATTACTATTGTCACTAAAATCATTGGTTGCATCTCCATCTCCATCTGCGTCTTCATTAATTGATGCTATTCCGTCATTATCGTGATCTGTATCTTTAACAAAATCTAATAACTCAACTTGAAATACAATAACTGTATCAAATAAAGGGTTAACAGGTTGCCCTAATTGATAATTAATGGATGGATATGCTAGGCCACTAGGAATAAAAATATAGCCTTTACCTGTATTTTGATATGTTAAAGGTCCATTATCAGTTATGTTTTCTCCTGGTTTAAATTCTGGGAACCCTTTGGTCCATGCTATAATAGGAGAAGACGCGTATCCTCTAATACCAAATGTATTTGCTAAACTCCACCAAGTCTGGTCTGCTGAATCAAAAGAATCTGTATTAATGCTATTATTGCTTAAAACAACTCCTTTTCTATTTACAAAAATAGAGTCCATTTCAGTTGGTTTTCCTTTATCCGGGTTTGTAACCCCTTCTTCAGTTACAAAAGCATATAATTTATAATCAATATCATTTTGTTCTACATCAATAATTTTTAATCTTTCATCAACCAAAAGTGAAGTTTGTCCTGCATCAATAGCTTTTAAAGAGTCTAAGTCACTATTATAATAATGACTACCTAAAAATGCAACAATAGAATCGTTATCTGAAATTGCCAATTCTTCGTAATTTACATCTTCAAAAGGATTGGTTAAACCTGTAATATCATCATCACAAGCATAAATAATTAACGATGCAAATAGTAATAATGATAAGTATTTTAATTTAGTCATTTATTTTTGATAATTTATGGGCGCAATTTAGCATTTTTATACCTTTGTAAAAAGACAAAAGATATATTTTAACCTTTTTTATGAGAATAGATAAATACCTATGGTGCATACGTGTCTTTAAAACACGAAGTTTGGCAACAACTGCATGCAAAAAAGGGCAAGTGAAAATAACAGATAATAATGTTAAACCTTCTAAAGAAGTGTTTGGAGGCGAATTAATTTTAGTTCGTAAAAATCAAATTAATTATCAGATAAAAGTTTTAGATTTACCAAAAAGCAGAGTTGGAGCAAAATTAGTTGATCTATATCGAAAAGATGTAACTCCTAAAGATGAGTTTGAGAAAAATGAACTTTTAAAATATGCTAAAGATTACTACCGTAAAAAAGGTACGGGAAGACCAACAAAAAAAGACAGAAGAGATATAGAAGGTTTTACAGAAGATACAGCAGATATATGATAACAGAAGAAAATATTATTTTAAATACAATTCAGATAAATCAGAAGATAAAAAGAATTGCTTTTCAAATATATGAGAGCAATTGTAACGAGGACGAAGTTATAATTGCTGGTATTATTGGAAACGGATATATATTTTCTCAAAAACTAGTCGCTATTCTAAAAGAAATATCAGATTTAAAGATTACAATTTGTAAGGTTAATATCGACAAAAAAAATCCTCTGAATAAAATTACAACTTCTTTAGAAATTAATGGTTACCGCAATAAATCATTAGTTTTAGTAGATGATGTATTAAATTCTGGAACCACCTTAATATATGGAGTAAAACACTTTTTAGATGTACCCCTTAACCAATTTAAAACAGCTGTTCTTGTGAATAGAAACCACAAAAAATATCCAGTAAAAGCTGATTTTAAAGGGGTTTCTTTATCAACATCTATTAAAGAACATATACAAGTAGATTTTAAAGAAGAAGAATCTGTTGCGTATTTAATTTAGTAGTTTTATTAGTTCTAATGCAACTTCGCTTTTTTTCTTATCGTCTATTTTTACAATATTATTGGCTTGTTCATAAAAAAAGCGTCTTTCAAAAAGATGTTTTGCTATAAATTCTGAAATTTTATCATCTTCTAAGGATGCTATTAAAGGTCTTTTGGCTTTCTTTTTTATTAATCTTTTTGTCATTGTAGGCACACTGCCTTGGAGATAAATAGAGGTTGTATTTGATTGTTTTATTAATTCCATATTATTTGCATAACAAGGGGTTCCTCCTCCTAATGAAAGAATAAAATTGTTAAAATTCTCTAATATCTCTTTTAGATATTTATGCTCGATTTTTCTAAAATAGATTTCTCCTTTTTCAGAAAAAATTTCAGAAATAGACATTTTTTCCTTTTCTATAATATAATCATCCAAATCTATAAAACTAGTATTTAAGCTTTTAGAAATCTTTTTACCAATACTAGATTTACCGGAAGCCATATATCCTAATAAAACAATTCTCATTTTTTATGTTTTTAGCAAATATCGTTAAAATTTAATTGATTTTATATTTCAATATTAAATGAATGATAGTATATTTGCATTTCTAAATTTTAGACCTGGTAGCTCAGTTGGTAGAGCATCTCCCTTTTAAGGAGAGGGTCCTGGGTTCGAGCCCCAGCCCGGTCACGAAGAAAAAGTTAAGCTAGCGCTTAACTTTTTTATTTCATTTTTTTGCGCACGTGGCGAAATTGGTAGACGCGCAGCCTTGAGGGGGCTGTAAACTTAAGTTTGTGGAAGTTCGAATCTTCTCGTGCGCACTTTTAAATTTATTTTACATCTTCACAAAAAATTAACCATTCTAATCAGTTTTATAGTTAATTTTGTGTCATGCGAAAAATCATAACCATACTGTTTCTGTTATTAAGTTTAATTGGGTTTTCTCAAGAAGATAATACTCGAACTAAAATCTTAAAAGGACAAATTATTCATGCTGAAAATAAAAATGTTTTAAGTGCGGCTCACGTTTTAAACTTAAATACAGTTCAAGGAACAATTACAGACGATAAAGGTTTTTTTGAATTACCTACAAAAACAAATGATACAATTCTAGTTTCTTATTTGGGATTTTCATCAATTAAAGTTAAAGTAACTAATGACTTATTAAAAGGGAATGAGCTAGAAATTGCTTTGTATGAAAAACCAGAGGAAATTAAAGAGGTGATTATTAAATCTACACAACTAATCGGTGTATTAGAAATTGATGTGAAAAAAGTACCAAAAGACAGGTTTACTAGAATCCATATTAACGGTTTGCCTCAAACTTATGAAGTTGGTGAACCTCAAAAAAGAAATTTTGCTTCTCCGGTTGCAGCCCTCTTTCAACCAGTCGATTTTTTATATAATTTATTTGGAAAGAAACCTAGACAGCTTAAAAAACTTCAAAAATTAAAAAAAGAAGATGATTTACGTAAAATGTTAGCAGGTAAATTCGATAGAGAGGTTATGATGGAATATTTACAAATGGATAGACAAGAACTAACAGAACTCTTGACAGATTGCAGTTATTCTGAATATTTTATCAAAAAGGCCTCTGATTTACAAATGATTGAGGCAATTTTAGGTTGTTATGAAAATTATAAGGCGCTTAAAAAGGGTAAAATTCAAAGAGATAAGATTCCTTCTAAAAACTAGTCTAATACTACAAAAAAAGAGTCAAAAACATTATAAAATGCTTTTGACTCTAATCAACCATTAAAAACTAACTAAATTTCAAACAAAATCTATTAAAGATTTTATCTGAATATAAGTAAGACGCTATAAACCACAATTAGTTACATTGTTTTTTTGATTTAACAGATTTTTAAGAAATAATGCCCAACAAATTAATGGATAAAAAGGTTTTGTTTATATCTATAATATGAATTTAGTTAAAAATCATATATTACTAGAAAGAAGAAAATCCAGCTAAATAGCTGGATTTTCAAATATCAAAATAACAAATACCTTTATTGCTTTCCTAAAATAATTGGCATTCCTGATTCACCAGAACCTATTACAACCACTTTACTGTTTGTGGAGCCCGCAAGTAAAACAGTTGCTTCTATACCCTTTTCTTGAAGAATTTTATCTGTTAAAGATTCACTTAAAATTTTATTAGCAGTTGCTTTACCTTCTGCATCAATTTTTTGTCTTTCTGCTTCCTTTTTAGCCTTAGCTAAACGAAATTCATATTCTAAAGACTCCTGCTCTTGCTTTAATTTTGTTTCAATTGCTATTCTAATTGTGCTTGGTAATTTTACGTCTTCAACTAAAACACGTTTTACGGTTAAATACTGATCTTTTAACAATTTTGTTACTTCGTCTAAAATTTCTTGTTCGATAACATCTCTTTTACTAGAGTACAATTGCTCAGGTGTATAACGTCCAACAACACTTCTTGCCGCAGCATTTATAGCAGGATCTAATAATTCACGTTCATAATCTTCTCCTTTAGTTTTAATTAACAACCCTAAATTTTCAAATTCTGGCTCATACCATATTGTTCCGTTTACTTTTACCTCTAATCCATTAACAGACAGCACATTCATTTCGTCTGAAATAGACTGCTGACGAACTTTTCTCACAATCATCTTATTCCAAGGTAAAACAAGATGAAATCCTTCTCCGTAAGATTTATCCGTATCAATACCATCTCCTAAAGTTTCAAAAATTACCCCACCCTCTCCAGGACCAATTGTTACAGTAGATTTTGAGAATAATATAATTGCTGCCACAGCTATTATAGCTAAGAAAACTCCTCCTTTTGGGAAATTAAATTCCATTTGATTATTTGCCATTTTATTTATTTTATTTTACACAAATTTACAACTTAAAAAGCTCTAACACAATTATGATAATCTTTAAAATTACTTTTTATTATTACCATTGCATAGAATTAGCTTAAATTTTACCATAGTATTTACGGATAAACCATTCCAATGTAAATAAAGAAATTACCAAAAACAAAATCCATCTCCAATTAATTAAATTTTGAGGTTTTACTTTTGATTCTTGAATTGTATAAAAAGTTTTATTTTTTATCAATTCAGAAGTTAATTCGTCTATTTGGTCAACACAAAAAAGCTTTCCTCCTGTGTTATTCGCCAATTTTTCCAGTTTTTCCATATTTGCATTCGTAAATTGATTTTCAATTTCGAATTCTGTTATTATGAATTGTCCTGTTTTGGAAATATTTTGTTCTAAAACAGTTACTTTATATTCATAGTTACCCGAACTTAAATCAGCAATTTCTGTTTGAAAGGAATTATTTACTATAGAAAAAGGAACTTTTACTTTCTTTTTAGTTTTTAAATTTGTCACTGTAATCTCTAAACTTACTCTAGCATCAAATTTATAATTTTTATCAGTGTAAAAAGCTGATACGTATATGGTTGAATTTGCTGGATATATATTTTCTGCATTTACTTCTAATCGATTTCTCTTTTTATTAGAAGCTAAATACTGAATTAAGTTACCAATAAACTTATCGAAATTCTCAAAAGAATTGGAGTTTAAAAAGCTAGCAGCTCTCCATCTCCAAATTCCCTCGCCCAAAATAACCCCTACCTTTTGATTGTTTAGATCTGAAGTAACTAGTTGCGGCTGCTGAGTTTCAATTCCATTTATATTTTGATGCAATAATGTTTGGTGAGATTTGGAAATTTTTACTTCACCATATTTATCTTTTAGCGGTGGAAAATTATTAAACCCTATATCTTCCTGCAAAAAAGTTAGAAAATTATCATTAAAAACAGCACCATAATTTTCTGATTCACTAATTGCGTTTTTAGTCAAACCGAGTTTGTTCCTATTAATAAAATTCCAATCTGTATTTGATCCTGTAAACAACAAATAATTATTTTTATTTTGATTTATTTGAGCAACAACATTCTTAAATTTATTATTTGGCTGATATAATATAATTAACTGATAATCATCTATCTGACCATTAAAATTATCAATATTAATAATTTCTAAAGAACGCTGTTTATTGCTTTCTATAGATTTTTTAAGAGCACCTAAATCAGGATGTAAAACAGATGTTAAAAACAACACTTTTGTCTGTTCATTAATTACTTCTATGGAAAATGTCTTAAAATTATTGTTGATATTTTTCTCATTTTTAATTTTTGAGACTGAAGCTTTGTAATATTGAATACCTTCTTTATCAGAAATTAAATTTGCTGTAATTGTCTGGGATTTATTTGATTTAGAAAAACGAATATTTTTTCTAAAAACTATTTTATCTTTATTTGCTATTGTAAATTGAGTGGTTGTATTTTCATCTCCATCATAATTTAAAATTACTTCTACTGGAAATTTATTTTTGATAAAACTGTATTTATTTACATTTAACTGACTAATTTTTATATCAACATAATTAGCAGTATCACCAACAATTATAGGATAAATTGGTTGCTTAGGTTTTAAAAATTCATAATCTGTGCCTAGGGTTTGGTTACCGTCTGATATTAAAATTATTGGGGCAATTTCCCCCTCTTTAAATTTATCAATTTCAATTATTGCTTTAGAAATATTAGTTTGTGGTTCATTAAAAGTTAAACTATCTAAAACCTTTACATCATCGCTAAAAGAAAATCTTTGAAAATCAAATTTATTCTGAATATCATTATTTTGTTCTAAACTCTCTAAAAAGTTTACTATCCTACTATTTTCATTGAAAAAAGTAATCGATTTAGAATTATCAACTAAAACAGATATTACTGGTTTAATATTTATTATTTCAGTTTTTTTTATCTCAGGATTAATTAATAATAAAAACAACAAAAAAATACTTGTAGATTTTAAAATAAACAAAATACCTGTTACTTTTATTTTTCTTTTCTCCTTATAATAATATTGAAAATATGCTACTAATAAACTACATATTAAAGCAAAGAAAAAACATAAAATAAGACTGGATTGCAATTTATTAATTTTTAGGGAAAGATATAAATAACTATTTTAAAAAAGAAAACCTGCAACCATAAATGTTGCAGGTGTACAATAATAATTCGTTCTAAAAAGTAAAATGAAAAAACTATTTAAATAGATTATATCATTCAAAAACTTTAAACTAATTCAGAAATAAAGATATATTCTATTTTAAATTTTAATTCACAAATTAGTTGAATGGTAGTTTGCCATCGATAATTGAATATTAAATTGAGACGACCAAAAAATATACTTTACAAATACAAGCCAGTTACTTATGTTAACATCCCTCCGTCAACTGATAAAGTTTGCCCTGTAATATAAGCACTCATATCCGATGCTAAAAAAACACATGCATTTGCAATATCTTTTGGCTTCCCTCCTCTTTTTAAAGGAATTGAATCTCTCCAACCTTGAACTACTTTTTCATCTAACTTTTCTGTCATTTCAGTTTCTATAAATCCTGGTGCAATTACGTTACTTCTTACATTTCTAGAACCTAATTCTAAAGCTACGGATTTAGAAAAACCAACAATACCTGCTTTTGATGCTGCATAATTTGTTTGTCCTGCATTACCTTTTAAGCCAACTACAGAACTCATATTTATAATAGAACCTTTACGTTGTTTCATCATTGGCCTTATAACAGCTTTGGTTAAATTAAAAACAGACTTAAGGTTAACCTCAATAACTTTATCAAAATCTGTCTCAGAAATACGCATTAAAAGATTATCTTTTGTAATTCCGGCATTGTTTACTAAAATATCAATAGCACCAAATTCTTTTTGAACATCTTTTGCTAGCTGCTGCGCTGCCTCAAAATCTGCAGCATTAGATTGATATCCTTTTGCTGAAATTCCATAAGTTTTTAACTCTTCTTCTAAAGCGTTTGCCGCTTCAACAGAGGAACTATAGGTAAAAGCTACATTAGCGCCTTGTTTCGCAAATTCCAATGCAATTCCACGACCAATACCTCTAGTTGCACCTGTAATAATTGCTGATTTATTTTCCAGTAATTTCATAATATTTGTTGTTTGATGCTGCAAATATAGTATAAAATAGAAATCCGTAAAGTAAAAATACTTTACGGATTTTTTGTAATAAAAAATCTTATTTATTCTGTACTAAAGATTTCAGTTTTACAACTATTATTTTAAAACATTTGCAACCATTTCACCAATTTTAGCTGGAGAACTTACTACATGCACTCCGTTTGCAGCTAGTATTTCCATTTTAGCTTGAGCTGTATCATCTGCCCCACCTACAATCGCACCAGCATGTCCCATTGTTCTTCCTGCAGGCGCTGTTTGACCCGCTATAAAACCTACAACTGGTTTTCTATTTCCATCAGATTTAATCCATTGTGCAGCTTCTGCTTCTAAATTTCCGCCAATTTCACCAATCATTACAATTGCCTCTGTTTCGTCATCATTCATTAACATTTCAACAGCTTCTTTTGTTGTTGTTCCAATAATTGGATCACCACCAATACCAATTGCTGTTGTAATTCCAAAACCTTGTTTTACTACTTGATCTGCAGCTTCATAAGTTAATGTTCCAGATTTAGAAACAATACCAACTTTTCCTTTTTTGAAAATAAAACCTGGCATGATACCAACCTTAGCCTCATCTGGAGTAATAACACCTGGACAGTTAGGGCCAACTAACCTACAATCTTTATCAGCTATGTAAGCTTTAACTTTAACCATATCTGCTGTAGGAATTCCTTCAGTAATACAAATTATCACTTTGATTCCTGCATCAGCAGACTCCATAATTGCATCTGCTGCAAAAGCAGGTGGAACAAAAATTATTGAGGTATCTGCACCTACTTTTTGTACAGATTCTACCACTGTATTAAAAACTGGTTTACCTAAGTGCTCTTGCCCACCTTTACCAGGAGTTACACCACCAACAACGTTAGTTCCATAATCTATCATTTGACCAGCGTGAAAGGTACCTTCACTACCTGTAAAACCTTGCACGATAATTTTTGAATCTTTGTTTACTAAAACACTCATGTTTTGTTATTTTAAGTCCATTAATCACATTAAAATGATTATGGATTTGTGTTAATTTTTATTTGACAAAAATAGTTGATTGCACTCTTTCAAAAAAGAAAAAAAGAAAATTCTTATTTTCAAAGTTCAGAACAAATATTTTGAATTTTATTTTTCTTTCAATAGTCTTTTTAAGCCTGCTAATTGCTTTAATTTCTCTCTAGACTCTTCGACAGGTGTACCAAAATAGGATTTACCTCCAGGAACTGACTTTGTAACACCAGTTTGTCCTAAAATTACCGCACCTTTGCCTATTGTTATGCCACTATTTGTGCCTACTTGCCCCCAAATAGTAACTTCATCTTCAATAATTACACAACCAGCAATTCCGGTTTGTGAAGCTATTAAACACTTTTCACCAATAACTGTATCATGTCCAACGTGAACTTGATTATCTAACTTAGTACCTCTTTTTATTGTTGTATCTCCTGTTACTCCTTTGTCTACTGTGCAAGATGCCCCAACATCTACATTATCTTCCAAAACAACTCTTCCGCCTGAAATCAATTTATCGTAACCTGTTGGTCTGTTTTTGTAATAAAAAGCATCAGCTCCTAATACTGTATTTGCATGAATGGTAACATTGTTTCCAATGATAGTGTTGTCGTAAATAGTTACATTAGGATGAATAAGACAATGACTGCCAATTTTTACATTATTCCCTACAAAAACATTTGGTTGAATTACAGTGTTTTGTCCAATAATCGCTGTTTCTGAAATACTATCTTTAGAGGCTATAAACGGATTAAAATGTTTTGTGATTTTGTTAAAATCATTAAACGGATCATCAGATATTAATAAAGATTTACCGTTTGGACAATCAATTTTTTTATTTATTAAAATTGTTGTTGCAGCAGATTTTAATGCTTTATCATAATATTTTGGATGATCTACAAAAACAATATCACCGCGCTGAACAACATGAATTTCATTAATTCCTAAAACTTGAAAATCAGCATCACCAATAAAATCAATATTTAAAAGTGAGGCAATTTGTTTTAACGTTTGTGGTTTTTTGAATTTCATTTTATCACCAGAAAATATTCAATTCTTGATATTTGAAAATTAATTTTTGAAAAGAATTTAACTTGAATAGAACATATTAATTTTACTATTCTTTAATTCTCTCTTGATAAGTACCTTTAGTAGTTTCTACTTTAATTTTATCTCCTTCGTTGATAAATAATGGTACATTAATTCTAGCACCAGTTTCAACAATTGCAGGTTTAGTGGCGTTTGTAGCTGTATTTCCTTTTACACCAGGTTCTGCATGTGTGACTTCTAAAATAACACTTGCAGGCATATCTACAGAAAGTGGCATGTCATCTTCTGAATTGATTATTATAGTTACCACTTCTCCTTCTTTCATTAATTCAGGAACATCTAATACATTTTTTTGCAATTGAATTTGAGAATAATCCTGTTCATTCATAAAATGATAAGTATCTCCATCATTATACAAATACTGGAACTTATGGGTTTCAACTCTTACATCATCAATTTTTCTACCAGCAGGAAAAGTATTATCTACAACTTTTCCATTGGTCACACTTTTTAACTTTGTTCTTACAAAAGCTGGTCCTTTTCCTGGTTTTACGTGTAAAAACTCTACTACTTTATAAATATCGTTATTGTATTTAATACATAAACCGTTTCTAATATCTGATGTTGTTGCCATTAATTTATTTTAGTTTGCTTTATAATATCCTTTCATTATTCCTCTGTGGGAATCCTTAATAAATTGCATTATTTCATCTCTCTCGGGAGTTGCTTCCATTTCTGCCTCAATAATATTTATTGCTTGAGAATTATTATAGTTACTTTGAAATAAAATTCTATATATATTTTGAATTTCTCTAATTTTTTCTGTTGAGAAACCTCTTCTTCTTAACCCTACTGAATTTATACCAACATAAGACAAAGGTTCTCTTGCGGATTTAACGTAAGGAGGTACATCCTTTCTAACTAAAGATCCTCCAGTTACGAATGCATGATTACCAACAGATGCAAATTGATGTACTGCTACCATACCTGCTAAAACAACATTATTCCCAATGGTAACATGACCTGCTAAAGTTGTATTATTCGAAAAGATACAGTTATCACCAACAAAACAATCGTGAGCTATATGACAATAAGCCATTATCAAACAATTATTTCCAATAACAGTTTTTGACCTATCTTTTGTTCCTCTATTTATAGTAACGCACTCCCTAATCGTAACATTGTCTCCAATTTCAGCAGTTGTTTCCTCGTCATCAAATTTTAAATCTTGAGGAATTGCTGAAATAACAGATCCTGGAAAGATTCTGCAATTTTTACCAATTTTAGCACCTTCCATAATTGTTACATTGGAACCAATCCAAGTTCCTGAGCCTATAACGACATTGTTATGTATTGTTGTAAAAGGCTCTATAACAACATTTCTTGCAATTTTTGCTTGCGGGTGAACATAAGCTAAAGGCTGATTCATAATTTATTATTTTCTAGCAATTTGCGCCATTAATTCTGCTTCTGCAACTATTTTTCCATTTGCATAAGCGTAAGCTTGCATGTGGCAAATTCCTCTCCTGATTGGTGTAATTAATTCGGCTTTAAACGTTAAAGTATCCCCTGGAAGAACTTTTTGTTTAAATTTAACATTATCCATTTTCATAAAATAAGTTAAATAATTTTCTGGATCAGGAACAGTACTTAACACTAAAATACCTCCACATTGAGCCATTGCTTCTACTTGTAAAACTCCTGGCATTACAGGCGCTCCTGGGAAATGGCCTACAAAGAAATTCTCATTCATTGTAACATTCTTCATTCCTACAACATGCTTATCAGAAAGTTCTAAAATTCTATCAACCAATAAAAATGGAGGTCTGTGAGGTAAGATATCCATTATTTGATGAATGTCTAACAATGGGACTTGATTTAAATCGTATTGAGGTACTTTGTTGCGTTTTTCCGCCTTTATAATTTTTGCTAACTTCTTAGCAAATTTTGTATTTATTAGGTGACCCGGTTTGTTAGCAATTACTTTACCTTTAATTCTTGTTCCAACCAAAGCCAAATCTCCGATAACATCTAATAATTTATGACGGGCAGCTTCATTTGCCCAATGCAATGTTAAATTATCTAATATACCATTTGGTTTTACAGAAATATCATCTTTTTTAAAGGCTTTTTTTAATTTTTGCATTGTACTAGCAGACAACTTTTTATCTACATATACAATAGCATTATTTAAATCTCCTCCTTTAATTAAATCATTTTCAAGTAACATCTCAATTTCATGCAAAAAACTAAATGTTCTTGCCGCCGCAAATTCTTCTTTGAAATCTGAAATATTATCTAATGTAGCATTTTGAGTACCTAATATTTTTGTACCAAAATCTACCATTGTTGTTACTTGATACTCATCTGAAGGCATCAAAATAATTTCGCTACCGGAAGTTTCATCTTTATAAGAAATAATTTCTTTAACTACATATTCTTCTATCTCTGCATCTTGTTCTTTAATGCCTGCTTTCTCCAAAGCTTCTACAAAATATTTTGATGAGCCATCCATTATTGGTGGTTCTGATGCATTAATCTCTATTAGCAAGTTGTCAATATCCAAGCCAACAGCTGCAGCCAAAACATGTTCTGAGGTTTGAATTTTTACTCCATTTTTTTCTAAATTAGTTCCTCTTTGTGTGGTAACCACATAATCCGCCTTTGCTTCAATGATAGGTTTACCTTCTAAATCTACTCTACTAAAAGCAAAACCATGATTTATTGGTGCTGGTTTAAATTTCATAGATACAGTGTTACCTGTATGTAAACCGACTCCTGATAAACTAATTTCTGACTTTATTGTTTTTTGTTTTTTACTCATATTATAAATTTTGAGTATTTATCTTTTTTTCTAATTCGTTAACAGATGCTGCTAATTGTGATAGATTTTTAAAATGTACATACGATTTAAAGTAGTCTCCATAATCAAAAGCTGGTGTTCCCTGAACTTTTAATCCGTCTTTAAGATTTTTACTAATACCTGATTGTGCTTGGATTTGTAAATTATTACCAAGGGTTAAGTGACCAGCAATACCTACTTGACCACCAATCATACAATTTTCACCAATTTTGGTAGAACCAGCAACTCCTGTTTGTGCAGCTATTACCGTATTTTTACCTATCTCAACATTATGAGCAATTTGTATTTGATTATCTAACTTTACACCTTCTCTTATAATTGTAGAACCTAATGTAGCTCTATCTATTGTTGAACCTGAACCAATATCTACAAAATCCTCTATAATTACATTTCCAATTTGCGGAATAGCTTTGTAATTACCTTCATCATCTGGTGCAAAACCAAAACCATCCGAACCTATTGTGCATCCAGAATGTATCTTACAGTTATTCCCAATTTGAGTTTCTGAATATATTTTTACGCCGGAGAAGATAGTACTATTATCACCAATAACACTATTATCACCAATGTAAGAGTTTGGATAAATCTTTACATTATCTCCTATTACCACATTTTCTCCTATATAGGAAAAAGCTCCTAAGTATTCATTCTTACCAACTCTTGCCGATGAAGCTAAAAAATGTGGGGCTTCCCTTCCTGTTTTATTATTTTTAACTTCGTTATAAAACGCCAATAATTTAGAAAAAGATTTATATGCACTTTCTACCCTTATAAGGGTAGTAGCAATTTCTTTTTCTGGCTTAAAATTTTTATCAACTATAGCAATAGAAGCGCTTGTAGTGTATAAGAATGAATTGTACTTTGGATTGATAAGAAGGTAAGTGAACCTTTTTCACCCTCTTCTATTTTAGATAATTTAGTAACTTGTTCTTTAGGATTACCAACTACTTCGCCTCCTAAAATATCTGCTATCTGTTGTGCTGTAAATTTCATCAAACGCAAAAGTATAAAAATTATAGCTATTTGGCTAATCTCATTTTATTTTGGATAACAAATAAAATATTTGACTACTGGTTTTGTAAGTGCTTGTAAATTTAATTGATCTGAAGCCTTTGCTATATCTTTCAGTTTACCCTTTTTATTTAAAATAAAAATTGGCTTTTCTGTTTTATAAGCTTGATTTTTAATTTGTTGTGTAAAAACAAAATAATTCATCTCATCAGGTGTTAAATTCAATATTTTTGAAAATTTCTCCTTCTTTCTATTTATTTGTAATTCGCTAAAAGGATTTTTCTGAATTTCAATCTTCAATAATTTTCTATTCACAATCATTTTTGATAGTAATGATAATACCTTATCTGAATGGTTTGTCCATTCTTTAATCGCCGATAAAATATCATAATCATCTAATTTTGAAAATTTTGCCAAAGTATCTTTAGTAAAATTATCTTGATTAATTTGATGATATAAAAAATAATTTAATGAATTACTTGCATAAAGCTCATGGCCTTTTTCAGCTAGGTATTTAGCTCTTTTTAAAACATTAACCAACATATTTTCTGCAACCAAACCTGTTTTATGCAAATAAACCTGCCAATACATTAATCTCCTGGCAATTAAGAATTTTTCTACAGAATAAATGCCTTTCTGCTCAATAACTAATTCATCATTTTTAACATTCATCATAACAATTAATCTATCTGATGATATATTGCCCTCAGTAACTCCTGTATAAAAACTATCTCTTTTTAAATAATCCAATCTATCTATATCTAACTGACTAGAAATTAATTGGTACAAGAAATTTCTATTGTATTTTCCTTCAAAAATTTCTATTGCTAAATCTAACTTTCCTTTAAATTCTTTATTTAATTTATGCATAAATTTTAGTGAAATTTCTTCATGTGAAATTCCACTAACAATGCTATGTTCTAAAGCATGTGAGAAAGCTCCATGACCAATATCATGCAACAAAATAGCAATGTATAAAGCAATTTCTTCTTCTTCTGAAATAACTACTTGTTTAAACCGTAAAACTCTTACAGCTTTTTCCATCAAATAAACACACCCTAATGCATGATGAAAACGCGTATGGTTTGCTCCAGGATAAACTAGGTTAGAAAACCCCATTTGTGTAATTCTTCTTAAACGTTGAAAATAAGGGTGTTCTATAATATCAAAAATTAAAGAATTTGGTATTTGAATAAATCCATAAATAGGATCGTTCAATACTTTTAATTTATTGTGTTTATTTTTTTTCAAAAAATTTAATTTTATAATGCATGCCAAATTACAAATTAAAGAAAAGCAAATACAAGTTTTTATAAATTGAATTTAAATATTAATTTATAATGATAACAAAAATAAATAGAACAAATTCAGATTATTTTTTGGCAATATTTTAGTAGCTATAATTATAACAAAAGTGTAACTTTATCGTTAAAAATCAAAAACTATATATGAATAGCATACAAATTTTATGGGTTGACGACGAAATAGAATTATTAAAGCCACACATTCTTTTTCTTGAACGTAAAAATTATACTGTAACAACTTGTACAAATGGCGCTGATGCTATTGATTTGGCAAACGAACAAAATTTTGACATCGTTTTTTTAGATGAAAATATGCCCGGACTAACTGGCTTAGATACACTTGCAGAAATTAAACAAAAACAAGTAAATTTACCAGTGGTGATGATTACCAAAAGTGAAGAAGAATATATTATGGAAGAGGCCATTGGCTCTAAAATTGCTGACTATTTGATTAAGCCTGTAAATCCCAATCAGATTTTATTGAGTCTTAAAAAAAACTTAGACCATTCACGTTTGATATCAGAAAAAACTACCTCAAGTTATCAGCAAGAATTTCGTAAAATTTCCATGGATTTAGCCATGGTTAATAGCTATGAAAATTGGATTGAACTTTATAAAAAATTAATTCACTGGGAACTTGAATTGGAAAACATTAGTGATCCAGGAATGTTAGGCATTTTAGAAAGCCAGAAACAAGAAGCAAATTCACAGTTTTTTAAATTTATAAAAAGAAATTATGAAGATTTTTTAACTGCTCATGATAAACCCACTTTTTCCCATACTTTATTTAAGGACTATGTTGTTCCACAATTAAATAAAAATCAAGGAGTTTTATGGATTGTTATTGATAATTTGCGATACGACCAATATCGAATTTTAGAACCCCTTATTAATAACCACTACAAAAAAGATGAAGAATACGCTTATTTTTCAATTTTACCTACTGCCACTCAGTACGCTAGAAATGCAATATTTTCAGGATTGATGCCTTCTGAAATGGAAAAACGCCATCCAAATTTTTGGAAGAATGATACTGATGAAGGAGGAATGAACTTATATGAAAATGAGTTTTTATCTGCTCAAATTAAAAGATTAAGTTTAGACATTAAGCATGAATATTATAAAATAACTTCTTTAAAAAGTGGTAAAGAATTATCTGACAATTATAACGGCACTAAGCAAAACGATTTAACCACTGTAGTTTATAATTTTGTTGATATGCTTTCTCATTCTAAAACTGAAATGGAAGTAATTAAAGAATTGGCAGGTGATGACAAAGCGTATAGAAGTTTAACCTTGAGTTGGTTTAAAAATTCTCCTTTATTTGAGATTATTCAAAAAGCAAAAAATTTAGGACAAAAATTAATAATTACTACAGATCACGGTACAATAAATTGTAAAAGCCCCACAAAAGTAATTGGTGATAAAAATATAAGTGCCAATTTACGCTATAAAACAGGCCGAAGTTTATCTTATCAAGAAAAGGATGTTTATGCTGTAAGAAACCCAAAAGATATATTTTTGCCCACAGTAGCTATGAATGCTCCATTTATTTTTGCAAAGGAAGATTTATTTTTTGCCTACCCAAACAACTTTAATCACTTTGTTAAATATTACAAAAACACTTACCAACATGGAGGAATTTCTTTAGAGGAAGTTATTATTCCTTGTGCTGTTTACAGCCCAAAGTGATATTTACATTTCCTCTTGAAGGCTTTGGGTAAACTAAAAATTAATTTTCTAAAATTTTATTACTATTTAATTTCGTACTAATTTTTTGCGAGGTAGCATCTTCATAAGTTATAATTAAGTTTTCCGATACTACTAAACCTCAATTACCAGTTTTTATATATGTAAATTAATCTAATGTAAAACGGGTACCTGAAGGAAAATATTCAATTCTATCATTTGAGTAATCTGCAGGAGTTTCATTATAATTTATTCTTATTACCATATTTCCTTCGAAGCTCAATTAATTTTCCATTTCTTAATAATAATCAATTATGAGCAACCATTGGTCCATTAAATCCAAAAAAATATCATTTACCAAAACATCTATATAAATTGGTTCTTAATCTGATCCTGTTCCATTTCTTTGGACTGTAACTACATCATCTCTTGTAAATGATCATTGATCTGATTGATTTTGAAAAAATATAAATGATAAACCAAAAGATAATTTATTAAAAACCTAACATTACAAATTGGTAAGTCATAAGCATAAGTTCCATGTATTCCCTTTTTGAAAATGAAAACCATTCTTAACATTAAACTACACTAGGCCATAACCTAAGTTAGATTATTCACCAAATCTTGTATGAAAACTTAATGTTTGTAATTCGGGTGAATTTGGAATTCTTGCCCATTGTTTTCTACCTTTTAATCTCAATTTACTAGAATTTCCAATTCCTGCAGCAGATGAGTGAACTAAATAAACATTGTCTGACAAATAATCTTGATATATTGGTAAGGTTTCTTGGGAATAACTTTTAAATTAAGGGACCAAAAGGGACAAAAAAATAATCTAAAAATATACCTCATAAAAGTGTTGAAATTTAAGTAACCAAATATATTGATTTTAACAGAGAATATTTAACATTACTATATAACTCAAAATAAAGAAGTTTTTATGACAAAAAAAAGGAGTAAAATTACTCCTCTTTTTTACATAAAGTATATATAAGTTTATTCTATAATAACTTTGGAACTTCCAAAATCTATATCCTTACTAATTATTTTTAGGATAAATACACCTTTTTTATCTAAATTAAAATCTATTTTATTAATTCCAACACTAATTTGTTTTACTTTACTATAAACTACTCGTCCTGAAAGATCAAACAAAGTAATAACGGCACTAGTATTATTAGTGCTCAATAAGGTTGTCTTTAAGTATCCTTTTGATGGATTTGGATAAACTTTAAATGTATTGTCATTTAAGTTAAAACTATTTCCGCTTGGTCTTGAAGATGATGGTGGTGAATCTACAGTTACTGTTACTGCAGCTGTTGCAGCATCTCCACTAGCATCAGTAATTGTATATGTAAAAGTATCGTCTCCATTAAAACCTCTTGGTGCTCTATAAAAAACTACATCATCTAAATAATTAGTTGGTGTTCCATTATCTAGTACTCTAATCTCACCTCCGTTTGCTGATGCTGTGCTTAGTTTTCCATTTACTAGAGTCAATGGTGCATGAGCTGTTGTAGGACCTTCTGGGCCATAACTGTCATTTGATAAAACATTAATTCTAATTGCTAGGTTTGCATATTCTGTTGGATTATAATGCATATCTGTTCTGTAATAAGGAGCTGAAGCAGTATCGTCTTCTGCCATAAGTGTTGTTGCTGGTGGATCAACATTACCTACTGTGACAGTTACTGTTCCTTGATATTGATTTGAACCTACTGTTAAAGTATAATCAAAAGTATCTACTCCTGTAAAGTTTGCAGGTGGTGTATACAATATTCTATCATCTGATTGATTAATTCCAGGAGTTCCTCCATCATCTAGAGTCAATAGTCCTCCCTGAGTAGTTGTTCCTGTTAAATGATCTGGACTATTTATTAGCATAGTTCCTACTCCAACAGTAGCAAAGTTATCGTTAGCTAATACGTCTATTATATTATCAGTACTGTTTTCATCTACTGACACAACATCATCTACTGCTCCTTCTAATGGAGATGATGGATTTACAGTTACTGTTACTGTTCCTGTTGATGCGTCTCCACTTGCATCTGTAATTGTGTAATTAAAAGTATCTACTCCACTGAAACCTGAAGGGGCATTGTATATAAAAACATCATCTGATGTATCAGAAGTATTTTTATTGTTAACACTAATTAAACCTCCATTTGTACTAGCACTATTTAAAGTACCATTGGTCATTGTTAATCCTCCATCTATAGGTCCGTCACTACCAAAATCATCATTATCTAGTACATCTATTTCGTTATCTGAACTCTCATAATCTACTTCAGCTGCATCATTAACTGCCGTTGGAGTTGTTGCTGATGGTGTTACAGTCCCTACTGAAATAGTAACTGTTGCTGTTGATTCATCACCATTTGAATCTGAAATTATATAATCTACAGTTTCTATTCCATTAAAATTTGTTGCTGGTGTATAAACTAATTGATTATTAGAAATACTAACGGTACCGCCATTACTCGCAGTTAATGCTGCTGAATCTAAAGTAATTGGTGTATCATCTCCTGCAATATCATTTTCTAAAACATCAATAATATTGTTTGTACTGTTTTCTTCTACACTCACTGCATCATTTACTGCTGTTGGTGTGTTTGTTTCTTGAGCATTAACAGTTATGGTAACAGTTGCAGTAGCTGCGTCTCCTGTAGCATCTGTAAGTGTATATGTAAAACTATCCTCTCCACTAAATCCTGTAGGTGCTGAATATAAAACAACATCATCAGTATTGTCATTTGCTGTACCGTTATCACTTACTCGAATTAATGCTCCTTTATACGTTGCTGTCTCTTGTTTACCATTTATTAATGTCAAAGGCTCATGTGCTGATGTTGGTCCATCTGCTCCATAACTATCATTATCTAATACTGAAATAACATTATCTGTACTTTCAAAATCTACTGTAATAACATCATTTAATGCTGTTGGAGTTGTTGCTGGTGGATCAACATTACCTACTGTAACAGTTACTGTTCCTTGATATTGATTTGAACCTACTGTTAAAGTATAATCAAAAGTATCTACTCCTGTAAAGTTTGCAGGTGGTGTATACAATATTCTA
>Ga0206127_1000689_pt1 | contig 40654 bp, 32 predicted proteins | sample Helgoland_Spring_6_FD_148646 | JGI IMG/M metagenome (GOLD analysis project Ga0206127, IMG submission 148646) | Pelagic subsurface seawater microbial communities from Kabeltonne, Helgoland, North Sea - Helgoland_Spring_Bloom_20160419_1 | ecosystem: Environmental > Aquatic > Marine > Epipelagic ...
AGGTGTTCGTGAAGATCAACGGCGAGACGCACTATCTTTGGCGGGCCGTGGATCACGAAGGGGAAGTTCTGGAAAGCTTTGTCACGAAGCGCCGTGATCGCAAGGCAGCATTGGAATTCCTCAGGAAAATCATGAAACGCCGTGGTCGCCCACATATTTTCGTCACCGACATGCTACGTTCCTATGGCGCGGCGCTGAAGATCATCGGCAATGTCGACAAACAGGAAACCGGCCGCTGGCTCAACAATCGAGCCGAGAATTCGCACCAGTCATTCAGACGAAGAGAGCGGGCCATGCTTCGCTTTAGACGGATGCGAACCTTGCAAAAATTTGTCGCCGTTCACGGCTCAGTCCACAACCATTTCAACGTCGAGCGCCACCTTTACAGCCGATCAAATTTCAAGCTGAACCGCGCCGCTGCTCTGGCCGAGTGGCGCGGTCTCTGCACCGCCTGACAGATTGAGGTTGCTGAAGAACGGAGACCGGTTCGCATTTGCCTGACAGCACCATTTAGCGATCATTTTCTGGCTTTTGGTCTGTCTTTGACAAGGTCGCATCTACATTGACGCCTATACGTTCTCCAAGTTTCTGTAAGGCGGGCAGGGAAACAGCCATATCCATGATAGCCTCAACGGTTTGATTGATCGGCGAGGTCGCGCCTGCGCCGGCTGTACGCTCAAAGCCGCTCATCTGGTTGATTGAAATCCCGGTGATCTTTTCCGCAGGCTTGACCATTTCGGCCAAAATTTTGGGGAGCGCTTGAAGCCTTGCGAGTTCCAACTCCATCGCAACTTGCGCCTCGGAACGCGCGTTTTCTGCATTGATCTGGGCAAGGCTCGCTTCTGTTTCGGCCAGCTTCACTGCCTTGAGCGCCTCTGCTTCTTCGCGTTTGGCAGCCGCCTTGTCAGCCGCTGTCGCCTTGTCACTGGCGGCCATGATTTTTGCGCGGGCGGCTGAGGCTTCTGCCTGCTCCTGCGCTGCAATCAAGGCCAGCGCCTTGCGCCTTTCGGCTTCGGCCATTTGGCGCGCGGTCTGCACAGCCTCGGCTGCTTTCACGGCATCGATACGGGCAGAGTCTGCTTCGGCATGCGCGCGGCTTTCTTCTTGGGACTTTGCAGCAAGGGAAATTGCACGGTCTTGTTCGGCCATTTCAATAGCGAGCGCCTGAGAGATTTCGGCAGTTCGCAAAGTCTGTTCCTTGGCAATATCTGCCGAGGCAATATCCTGCTCCATCTGAATGCGCGAATGCGCGGAAGCGCGTTCGCTGTCTGCTTTGCGTGCCGCGATTTCCGAAAGCTGCGCGGCGACAAGGGTCTCTATCTCTTGGGTCTGGGCGATTTCAGCACGGCGTTGATCAAGGTTGATCTCAAGTTTGCGCCGCTCGGAAACCATAGCCGCGCGTGCGACGCTAACCTGACTGTCGCCTTCGATTTCGGCCCGTTCCTTTTTGGACTTTGCGATCACTTCGGCCAGTTTGCGCATACCGACGGCATTGAATGCGTTGTTTTCGTCAAGCGCTGCAAAAGGGGTCTGGTCCAGCGCCGTCAGGGATACGGAATCAAGCTGCAAGCCGAAGTTTGCCAGGGTGTCTGTCAAGGCCTCGCGCACCTGTTTGACAAAGCTGGCGCGGTTTTCGTGCAGTTCGTCCATTGTCATTTGGGCGGCCACAGACCGCAGTGCATCAATCATCATGCCATCTATAAGACCTTTGAGCTGGTCGGGCTGAAAAACCCTTTTGCCCAAGGTTTGTGCCGCACGGGTCACGGCATCATCATTTGGTGTGACGCTTGCATAGAACTCGGCCCCGACATCGACGCGCAGGCGGTCTTTGGTGATCAGCGAGGATTCACCGGATCGGGCAACGTCCATGCGCAGGGTTTGCATGTTCACGCGGTTGATCTCGTGGAAGAAAGGGACCGCGAGCGTGCCGCCGTCGATGATGACGCGCCTGCCACCAAGGCCGGTGCGCACAAGTGCGACTTCGTTTGTTGCGCGTTCGTAAAAGGACGCCGCCAGGGCGATGATGACCGCCGCAACAATGAGAATGATGATGATCCAAGCCAGTGCAGACATGAGTTGGCCTCCCTTATGATGACAGCCCGTGCATGTCGCACAGGATGTTTGATGACATACCGCCGTCGGCGGGAATATTGGTGCCGCGGATCCATGTTGTCATGTCAGACAGCAGGAATGCGACGATTGGTGCAAGATCTTGTGGTGTGCCGGGGCGGTCCATGATGCGCGCATCTTCTTCGGCGCGTGCCCCCAGGGTTTCCAGAAAATCGCCCAGGATGGGTGTATCGACCGGACCAGGGCTGACGGTGTTCATCCGGATGCCCCGATCCCGCCAGGTCCAGCGGTTTTGCATGGTCCATGCGATCAGCGCTTCTTTGGAGAAGAAGTAGCTGCGCCCGCCTGCGTTGGTGATTTGGTGGTCCGACGCGAAGCGTGCCGCGTCGTCAACATGGACGGTCTCGCTGGCGCGGATCGCAGGAATGGCATCCGGCCAGCCAAACCCCGCAAGCGAGGCAAGGTTTACGATGCTGGCCCCGTCGTTCAGTTTTGGCAGGAGCCCAAGCGTCAGATGTTTGAGGCCGAACAGGTTCACCGCGAGCACCTTGTCAGCCGGGGCTGTTGGCGGCAGGCCTGCGATATTCGCGATCCCGTCAATGCCTTTTGGCAGGACATCAATCAGCGCATCAATTGTCGCGCCGTCTGACAAATCAGCACGGTAGAATTCTTCGACATGGTCAAACCGTTTGGTCAGATCAATGCCCAAGACCTTCGCGCCCATCGCGGTGCAAACCCGCGCTGTCTCTAATCCGATGCCGGAGGCGGATCCGGTCACAACAATCGTTTTTCTCTTCAACAAGGGTGCGCGTTCCCAGCTCATCTTAAAATACCGGCGGGAAGGGGCGACCGCCACGGTCAAGCGTGATCCAGCGCGTTTCGGTGAAGGTTTCCATCGACCATTTGCCCCCGTGTTTGCCCACGCCAGACGCTTTGCTGCCGCCGAAAGGCACATGCGGTTCGTCGTTCACAGAGGAACAATTGACATGGCACATGCCCGTTTCCAACTTGCGCGACATCTCGAGCGCACGGTTCTCGTCGGCGGTGATAATGCCGGAACTCAGGCCATATTCGGTGTCGTTGTTCAGCGCGATGGCTTCTGCATCGGTCCGGAACGGCACAACGACGGCCACAGGGCCAAAGGTTTCATCCTGCCAGACTGCCATATCAGGGGTCACATTCGTCAAGATGGTAGGTTCGACGAACCGGTCCCAGACGCGACCGCCCAGCACAGCTTTGGCACCCTTGGCGAGGGCGTCTTCGATCTGGAACTTTACGCGTTCAACTTGCCGGTCATTGATGAGCGGACCGATTACGTTGGATTTGTCCGCCGTATCGCCTGTCTTCAGCTTTGCTGCGCGGGCGACGAACTGGCGGAGGAAGTCCGGGTAGATGCTTTCATGGACGAGAACCTTTTCGACGGACATGCAGATCTGGCCTTGGTGCATGAAGCTGCCGAAGCTCGCCGCAGATGTCGCGCGATCCATGTCGGCGTCTTCCAGCACGATGAGGCTGTCCTTGCCGCCGAGTTCGACGCAGGCTTTCTTGAGATGCGCGCCAGCTTTGGCCGCAATTTGGCGACCTACAGGGGTGGACCCGGTGAAGGAAATACCTTTGACCTTTGGGTTCTCGACCAGTTCATCCCCCATTTCAGAGACCCGGTCACGCGAGCAGGTCACAACGTTGAAAACGCCCTTCGGGATGCCAGCCTCTTCCATGACCTCGGCAAAGAAAAGGCCGCCTGCATAGGGCGTGTCTTCGGAGGGTTTCAGGACAATTGTGTTGCCCGCAGCGAGCGGGAAAGCAAAGCCACGGGCGGTCAGAATGCCGGGCATGTTCCATGGGCTGATCACGCTGACGACGCCCATGGGCACACGTTCGACCATTGAGACCTTGCCATGTTGCGAGGGCAGCATCTCACCGATGGCATTGTAGCACATAGCGGCAGCAGCCCGGAAAACATCCGGCACATAGCCCGCCTCGAACATCCCTTTGCCGAACCAGCCGCCGCCTTCGGCTTGGGCGGCAGCGACGTAGTCCATCTTGCGTGCTTCCCACACGTCGGCGGCCTTTAGCAATATCCTCGCGCGATCCTGAAAATGCAAAGCCGCCCATGCGGGAAAGGCGGTTTGGGCTGCGGCAATGGCTTCGCGTGCCTCAAGGCGTCCGCCTTCGGGGATGCGGGCCCAGACGTCGCCTGTGGACGGGTTGATGTCATCGAACGTAGGGCCGGACGACACCCAATTTCCACCAATGAACATCCCTTTTATCTGCGTCTGGGAATCAAGCATCCTATTTCCTTTCAAAGCCACTGCCATCGGGCTGGCGGCGATACACTTCAACGCGCGGGGCGCGGTAGACTTCGATGACGGGGCGCGCTTTGGGCTTTGGCGCGTGGTCCGGTGCTGAAGGCGCACCATAGCGGTTTTGCAGTGGTTCCACTTTCGGGCGCTTGCGGGCGTCGCGCGCGCCGCGCTCAATCTCTGCAAGGGTTGCCGCCAGACGATCCTGCGGGATTTCAGCGTCTATCGGACGCGTCGGGTCAGGGCGCTTTTGCGCTGCGACAGTCACACTTTGACGGCTGGCTGCGGCAACAAGATCAGCCACGGAGCGACCCAAAATCACGTCAGCCGATTGCGTTTGCTGACTGCGGGGGCGGATCGTAAATGCCTCTGTCACCGTTTGGGGCATATCTGTCGCGGGTTCTGGTGTGGTCGCTTCTTCGCTGCTGCCGACGCCGAGATAGGCAGCCTGCACTGCCGGATCACGCATCAGGTTTGCGGCGCTGTCTTGATGCACAACATGGGCGTTCTCGATCAAATAGCCCCGATCCGCGATCGCCAGCGATTGCTTGGCATTTTGTTCGACCATCAGCACCCCGATGCCAAGGTCGCGAACCCGCGCAAGGTTTTGAAACAGCTCTTTGGACAAAAGCGGCGACAGCCCAAGCGAGGGTTCATCCAGCGTCAGGATTGTCGGATTAGACATCATTGCGCGCCCGATGGCGACCATTTGCTGTTCGCCGCCTGACATGGTTCCGACGATCTGGCCGGAACGCTCGGCGAGCTTGGGAAACAAGCTATGGACACGTTCAAGCGTCATCTTTTCATCATCGCGTGCCCGCGCCGTATAGGCTCCGAGGGTGAGGTTCTCACGCACAGTCAGATCAGGAAAGACACCGCGGCCCTCGGGGACAAGCGCAAGGCCCGCATCAACGATCTTATTGGCGGCAAGCCCTGCAAGATTGGTTCCATCAAGACGAATGTCACCGGCAACGACCCCCTCACAAATGCCGCTGGCGGCCTTGAGCAGTGTTGATTTGCCCGCCCCGTTGGCCCCAAGGATGACGACGATTTCACCCTTGGCGACGTTGACGGACGCATTTTCCAAAGCGCGGTGCTGGCCATAGCGGACGGTTACGTTTGACAGTTCAAGCATCGTCGTCCCCCAGATAGGCGCGAATGACCTCTTTGTCGGACAGGACTTGCGCGGGCGTGCCTTCCGCGATCTTGGTGCCTGCCGCCATGACGACACAGCGATCACATAAAGACCGGATTGCATCCATGACGTGTTCAACCAGAATAATCGTTCGGCCTTCGTTGCGTAGTGACTTGATCAGGGTAATGCCGATCTGCAGTTCGGTCGGGTTCAGACCCGCGAGCCATTCATCCAGCAGCAACACTTTGGGATCGCCGGCGAGGGTTCGAGCAAGCTCGACCCGTTTGGTGTCGATATACGTGAGCTGGCCAAGCGACATGTCGCCTTTTCCGCCAAGCCCTACCTTTTCGAGTAGTTGTTCCGCATGGTCCTGCGCATCCTGTCCCCACCGGCGACGGTGGCCGAACACCGCCCCCGCCACAACGTTCTCGCGGACATTCATGGATGGCAACAATCGGACCAATTGGAAGGTCCGGCTGACACCTTTGCGGTTGATGGTTTGGGCCGGAAGGCCCGATATCCGGTTCCCCCAAAGTGATATGTTGCCCGAAGTCAGCGGCAGCAGGCCTGATACAAGGTTCAATGTGGTGGATTTACCAGAGCCGTTCGGCCCCAACAAACCGACGACCTCGTGTTCGGCGACATCGAAGTCCATGGCGTTGACAGCAACAAGGCCGCCAAAGCGTTTGGTCACACCGCGCAAAGAGAGGACAGGTGTTGCCATGTTATGACCGCTCCTTTGCGTTGACACGATACATGATTTTGTCGAGCAATCCCACGAAGCCACCCGGCAGCAGATAGACGATGACCAGGAAGGCGACGCCGATTACCAATGTGGTTTGATTTGGAAAATTGGAGGAAACCGCCTCAAGCAAGAACGTGAAAGGGATCACGCCGACCAATGGACCCCAAAGCCGGGATGCCCCCCCCAGAAGCGCCATGATCACCACCTGGAACGAAAGGATCGGCGCAAAGGCAAGCGATGGTTCGATGTAGACATAGCGCGGCGCAAGGATCGCGCCGGTCATGGCCGCGACGGCTCCGGGCACCATAAAGAGCAACACTTTGGCGCGGGCGGTATTGATGCCTGAATGGTCTGCGACGGTTTCGTCATCACCGATGATGCGCAGGGCAAACCCAAGGCGCGAGCGTCCGATCAGCCAACCTGTCAGAAACACAACCGCAGCAAGACCCAGAAGCCACCAATAGATGCCTGCTTCGTCGAGGTCCGTCAGGACGTAGAGACCTTTCTGGCCGGTATTGTTCTGCACCCATGTGATGACCTGCCGGACCAGTTCTGCCAGCCCGAGCGTGAAGATCACAAAATACACGCCGGAGAGGCGCAGCGTCGCGAGACCGACGAGTGCGGCCAGCACCGCACCGATCAGGCCCGCAAGCCCCACCAGAGACCAAAAGGGGAGGGTTTCGATGCCCAATCCGGTCACATAGGTGCCCACCCCAAAAAAGGCGGCAGTGGCCAGGCTGATGTAATGGGTCGGGCCTGAGAACAGCGCCCATGACGTCGCAAGCGTCGTGAACATCGCAATCGTCACGCCAAGCCCCAGCCAATAGCCGTTGTCGCCAAACGGCAGGAGCGCGCAGATCGCAAAGGCCAGTGTGGCAAAGCAGAGGTTGCGAATATCGGTTCCGGTCAGGCTCATGTCCGCTTCTTTCCGAACAGGCCCTGTGGGCGGAACAACAGGATGCCCAAGAACATGACATAGGCGGCGGCGAGGGTCAGACCGGGGTCAAGGAGGCTGGCGACGATCGTTTCAAGAATGCCAAGCAGCAAAGCGGCGATGATCGTGCCGCGCACGTCGCCGACGCCCCCCATGATCACGATGATCAGGGCTTTGAGGGTGAAGACCACACCCGTCGACGCATCAAGCGTCAAATAGGTCGAGATGAGTGCGCCGCCCACGGCTGTTACTGCGCCGCCAAGGGCAAAGGCGAGTGCCGAAAGGTTCTTGACGTCAATCCCGACCAAACGGGCCGACGCCGGGGCCGTAGCAATGGCGCGGATCGACAAACCGGGGCGCGAATGGTTGAGCCAAAGATAGAGCGCGCCGCAGATCAAAACCGCCATGACAAAGGACAGCACACGGTTCGCGCCGTAGGTATTCCCAAGAAGTTCAACAGGCACGGCCATAAAGCTGTAAGAAAAATAGTCGCCGCCGAAAAAGCTCAGCATCAAGCCGACGCCGATAAAAGATAGGCCAAAGGTCGCAAGGATACTGTCGGTCTCTAACTGCCCCCGGTTCTTGGCGCGATTGACCAAAGGTTGCAGCATCACACGGTAGATCAGCCAGTTCAGCGCAAACGCCAGCGGGGCGACCAGAAAGATCGTCAGGATCGGGCTCAGCTGCGTGGAGGTATAGGCGATAAAGGCGAAATAGCCGCCTGCCACCAGAATTTCACCGTTGGCCAGATTCATGATCCGCGCAACACCGTATTGCAGATTCAGGCCCATCGCAATCAGCGCATAGGTGCCGCCCAGCAAGATACCTGTGATCAGAATGTCCAAGGGGATGTTCCTTTGTTGATCGGTTTGGGGCGGCGCACAGGCCGCCCCGTTTGGGGATTACTCCCAGCCTTCTTTCAGGATGACAGGCACAGTGCCGTCGCGACCGCGCGAGGCGACGCCTTTGAACACACCACCTTGCCACTGACCCACGGTCCAGAAATCAGGGTTCGAGTTGTTTTCGTCGAAGCTGATCGGACCAAGGATCGTGTCAAACGTGCTGTCCTTGAGGTGGGCTGTCACAGCTGCGCGGTCCAGACCAACAGCTTCGATTGATTGCGCCAAAATCTCAAGCGATGCGTATGTCGTCGCAGAGGCCCAATAGTCGGGCTTTGATCCGGTCACGGCCTCATGCGCCGCCGCGTATTCCATGAAAGCCGGGCTTTCAGGGTTTACACCACCAGCACCCAAAACACCTTCGGCAGCAGCGCCAAAACGGGCACCATATCCCGGGAACGGGGTGGCCACGGCAGTATAGAACGCCTTGACGTCAAGGTTTTCGATCATCGCTTGTTCGGTCAGCCCAAAAGTATCCGGCGGATAGGACCATGCGATAAAGGCATCGGGTTCAGCCGCTGCCGCACCTTTGATGACAGGCGACAAATCCTGTGTGCCAAGCGGATAGGATGTTTCATAGACGATTTCGAAACCAGCCTCTTCGAACAGCGGTTTGGCGGCAGTCGCCAATTCGATCCCGAACGCATCGGCCACGTTGACCATGGCCACTTTGTCACCCATCTGACCCGCATCGCGCATTTCGCCGAGAACTTTGACGACATCGGCGGCAAGTGCGGTGGTTGTGCCCAGTGTGAAGAACATATTCGGGAACTTCGCGGACAGGTCCGCCTGCTGGTCGGTAATGGCCGACACCGCGATCTGTGGATAGCCGTAGCGATCAAACAGCGGGGCAGCAGCAAGGTTCAAACCAGTCCCATAGGGTGCGATAATAAAATGTGCGTCGTCTTGTGTTGCCAGACGCTGCACGGCTTTGATCGTCTCGCCGGGGTTGGTCTGATCGTCATATTCGATCAGTTCGATCATCATTTTTTCGCCATCAACGGTCAGGCCGCCGGCTTTGTTGATCTGGTCGACCCATAGATAGATCGAAGGCCACTGCGTGACTGTCGCGCCACCAGCAAGCGGGCCGGTTTTAGGCGCAACGGCACCAATGCGAATTGTATCTGCGCTGGCAGCACTTGCCGCAAAGGCGCTTGCGATTGTCAAAGCACTGACAAGTTTCAAAAATGGTCTGCGGTTCATTGCGTATCCTCCATTTTGCAATTGATCGTTTGGGCAGGTGCCCGTCTTCTTCAAAGTGTTGGTGTCTGTCCTTCTTGATGGGTGGCGATCCAACGCAGTTCAGTAAATTCGTTGATTGCCTGTTCGCCGCCAAAGCGGCCATACCCACTGTTTTTCATGCCCCCAAACGGCATTGACGGATCATCATGCACGGTCGGTCCATTGATTTGGACAACGCCGTATTCGAGCCGGCCGGCGATTGCCTGCGCGTGATCAAGGTCTGTGGTAAAGACTGCTGCGTTCAAGCCGAACTCTGAATCATTGGCGATCGATACGGCTTCTTCGGCGTCATGGACCCGCATGATGCTGGCCAACGGCCCAAATGTTTCTTCTCTGAAAATGCGCATATTCGCGGCAATCCCATCCAGTAATGCGGGCTGCATGACACAGCCATCGATCTGGCCACCCACCAAAAGCCGCGCACCTTTTGATACTGCGTCTTCGATTAACCCCTTCACCCGTTGGGCAGCGTCTGCAGAAATCATGCGGCCCAGAACGGTCACCTCCTGCACCGGATCAGCAGCTTTGATTTGCTGTGTTCGGGCCTGCAGTTTTGCCACAAAGGCGTCGGACACTGACTTCACGACAATGATCCAGTCCGTAGACATACAAATCTGGCCCTGGTTAAAGAAGGCACCAAAACAGGCGGCTTCGACAGCGGCATCCAGATCGGCATCGTCCAATACGATCAACGGCGCTTTGCCAGATAATTCAAGCAAAGCAGGTTTGAGATAGCGCGCCGCCTCCATGGCGACATCGCGCCCGACACGCGTGGATCCGGTAAAGTTGATCCGCCGAATACACGGGTGGGCAATAAGCTGCACCATTGTGTCGTGGGCGTCTTCGGCGTGGTTGACGATGCACGTCAAAACGCCGCCAGGCAATCCGGCGCTGTTGAGGATTTCAACCAGATGTTTGTGCGTCTTTGGGCAGTGCTCCGAGCCCTTCATCACGACAGTATTGCCGCAGATCAACGCACCTGCGACCGCCCGCACCCCAAGCGCTATGGGGGCGTTCCAAGGCACCATTCCCAGCACCACACCCGCCGCTTGCCGGCGTAAGATAGAGTGTTTCCCCGTCAGCGGATCCACAAGCTCGCGATCCTCAAGCATCGGAGCGAGGCCCGCAACATGCGCAAGCATCCCGATTGCGAGATCGATGTTGAATTCGGTCCATGAGCGCGACGCGCCAACCTCTTCAGCGGCGAGGGCGACAAAGTCGTCACGATGCGCATCAAGTGCTGCCATCATTTTCTGCAAGGCCACGGCACGCTCTGTGACGGGCCAACGCGACCAAATTGGAAACGCAGACGCGGCAGCATTCACCGCAGCGTTGACCGCCAAGGTCGTCTCACTTGTGCCAGTTATCACACCAAGCTTGGAAGCCGGACGCTGCATTTGATTCTCCCCCCCTCAGCCCACGTGAACGAACCTCCATAAGTTCACGCAGCCGGCCCGCATGTGCGGCGCTAAATCAAACATAGACGAAAGGAGCAGTGAAAAAATATTGATATCCGGTCTTTTATTGTCAATATCTGGTTATGAAAAACAGGTTCAACGCATCTGCACCCCTGAGTGCACATCAAACGACGGTCCATGCTGAGGTTTTCCGCAGCGGGCTGGACGATCGGTTTTTGGGTGGATTGGTCAATTTCCCTGGCCGGACATCCCAATGTATTATGGTTCTGTCCGGCAGTGCTGTCCGTCTTACACCGGACGGCGAAGAGACGATCATCGGGCCTGTCATCAATTGGGGCCCTAAATCGCCCGATACGCGTGTCAAGGCACGGGCGGGCAGTCACGGCATTATCATGACCCTTGGTGATGCGACCTTGAGCAACGCCATCGGGCATAAACCCGAAGCCGCAGCATTGCGACTGATGTCCGCGCGCGAATTCACGCTCAGCTTGAACGCAAAGCCTGAAATCTCGCAAACGATCACAACCTGCTTTGATGCGATTTTCAAAGAACTGGATGCGGGGCAAACAGGGATGGAGACAGTGATCGAGGCCCAAATCAGGATCATGCTTGTGTCACTCTGGCGGGCTGGCGTGAATGAAATGATCGAAGATCAAAGCTACAAAGCGACAAATCTGACGCTCGAGAGGTTCCGCCATCTGGTTGAGGCACATTTGCGCGAACGCTGGCCGGTCCATCGGTTTGCCGCCGAATTGGATGTGTCACCGGACCGGTTGCACGACATTTGCACGCGGACATTGGGAAAGCCGCCACAACGTCTTATCCGCGACCGCCTGACTTTTGAAGCGCAGGCCTTGCTCCAGCGCTCGCATCAAACACTTGATCAGATCGCCGACCATCTTGGGTTTTGCAGCACTTCGCAATTCAGCGCGTTCTTCAAAGCCGAGGCAGGTGTTCCCCCGGGGTCATTTCGACGGGCAAGCACACAGCAAGGCGGCAACGCAAAATATACCCAAGTAGGCAGCTATGCCGATTGGCCGTAGGGGTAGAAACAAGCCAATGCCGCGCAGGACGCGCTTGTCCAAACTGACGACGGAGAATATGAAATCCGAACCCGCAAACTCTCGTTATGAACGAGGGAGCCTCGGAGGGCAGGTCATGGACTTTGTCACGGTCAGCAGCGGGTGGCGTTTGAAGCGCATTTCAACCCTGCTCTCTAGAGCCAGTCAAGCGAGCAGGGGCAGCGGGAATTTGATCAGGCGCTTGCCACCCTCTATGGCGTGGTCTTGTTAGGGTTGGAAGTTGCACCGATCACCGCGACCACCTCTCTCTATTTTTTCGCGCCATTCATGTAGAGAGAATGCTGGCTTTTCTTAATGTAAGTCCACGCAATAAAACGACTTGTTTTCTGCCCCTGTGCCATATCGACGACTTTGAAATCAGCAACCTTGGCCTTTCTCAAAATTCTGGAGAGCGGCTGGAGGTTGTCTTTTTTCGACACCAGGGAGCTGAACCAAAGGCACTGGTCGGCGAACTCTTTGCTTTGCTCAACCATGGTCGCGATGAACTTTATCTCGCCACCCGGACACCAAAGTTCGGCGTTCTGACCGCCGAAATTGAGCTTTGTCGAAGCGCCCTTGCCAAGGTTGCTCCACTTGCGTTGCGTGCCTTTATTGGCTTTTTCGATGGAGGCATGGAAGGGCGGGTTGCACAGGGTGATGTGAAACGCATCTTGCGGCGCGATTACCCCGCGAAAGATATTCTCGCGCATGTTTTGCTGTCTGAGGGTGATCTTCAGCTTGTTGAGTTCGCAAATCTGCCGGGCCGACGTGATCGCGGCGGGGTCAATATCGGTGCCGGTAAAGTCCCAGCCGTATTCGCTCTGGCCGGTGAGCGGGTAGACCAGGCTCGCTCCTGTGCCGATGTCCAACGCCTTGATACCGGGCCCGCGCGGGATTTCGTTATTGTTGCTGCTGGCCAGCAAATCCGCGAGATAGTGGATATAGTCGACACGACCGGGGATCGGTGGGCAAAGATAATTTGCAGGGATATCCCAGAAATTGATAGTGTAATGCGTCTTGAGCAGGGCCCGATTAAGCATACGAACCGCGGCTGCGTCTTGAAAATCAACAGTCGTCTGACCGACAGGGTTAGGGATCGTGAATGGCTCAAGCTCGGGTGAATCCGCCACGAGACGCCCGAAATCGTACCCTTCTTTGTGTTGATTGCGGGGATGCAGATTGGTTTTGGTGGCCATGGGGAAGCCTTCTTTGAGGTTGCTGTACGTGACTGGCCAGGCCGTTCGTTCGTCTTAATCCCTTAAGCGGAAATAGTAAAATTGTTAGGGGGTGACCGGCGGCGGGGTGCTGACGCGACAACGGGGCGGGGGCTTCAGACCAACCTTTTCAACACGGGGCGGGGTCTTCGCATGCGTCTGACAGCACGCTATTCGGGCATTCCGGCCATCCGCAGACCGTCAAGATACCGGTTGGTGCTGACGGATTCGAAGAATATGTTGCGCGCATTGATCGCGGTGATCGAATCCCTTGGATTAAGCGCCAACGCCGTCGCAACAGAGTGCTGTGCGGCCACGGTTTGCCCTTGATGGGCATATGCGGCGGCCAAAATCCTGTGCAAGGTCGAATAGCTGGCCGTCACCGTCAGACCCTGTTTTGCATATCCGATTGCCCCCACATCATCCCCGGCCTGAAGCGAAGCCAGTGCAAGCCCGCCCTGAATGGACAAGGCCCACGGGCTTTGCCCGCCCAGCTTGCGCGCCTTGTGAAGGCAATCCAGCGCCGCAGAATAGTCGCCGATCCAGATATAGGCCCAACCGCTTAAGGTCAGCGTGACGAAATCCGAAGACGATTGGCGCAACGCTTGCTCGCAGATGATGCGCAAGGCGGTCGGATCACTGCTTTGGGAATAGGTTGTGACCCCCAAGGCCAAATTCAGCAACGGATGATCTGCCGCCAGTGGTGCCGCGGCCTTGCACCATCCGGGAACGCAGGCGGCATAGGGCTGGCTTACTTCGTCATAGCCCATCACAACGGCAGACAGATACGCCACCAGCGCCAATGCCAGTGCCGTTGGCTGATCGGCATCCTTTTCAATCGCCGCATTCGAATATTTCAAGGCCGAGGCAAAGGCGTCGGGGTCCAGCCGGTCAATGGCCAACTGGCCGCGCAATTCGCATTCACTGGCGGTCATCTGGTCAATCGACAACTTGTCCAGCTTGCGGCGCTCGGCGTCAAACGTCGTGGCCAGCACGCGCCCTACCACCGTCGCGCAGGCCCGATCCTGCCAGTCAAAGACGTCATCCAAGGTGCCGTCAATCTTGTCTGACCACATCTCGAGCCCCGAAGGATCAATGAACTTTACCTCAAGCCGGAACCGCGTGCCTTGGGTGCGAATACGACCGCTGAGCACATAGGCCGGCGTGCAGACATCACCCGTACTGACCGACAGCCAATGGGTCGCGTTGAGAAAGGTCACCAGATCACCGGTCAGCGCATCGGCAAGTTCGGGAAACGCGATGCGTTCATCAGATGTCTCCAGCGGGCGCACCACGATACGCAGCCCGTCCCGTGCAGGCAGTGTCGACTGTGCCGGGGCGTGCAACGAACCGCTGGTCCAGATCCGGATAGGCTTGGCGATATTCTTGAGCGCGCGTTCACCCGCATCATCGAAAGACGGCCTGAGCGTGCCGTCAAGAATACCGAATACCGCATCCGAAATCGCAATGCTGCCGGGGTTTGCAAGTTGTTCAAGCCGCGACGCGATGTTTACGCCGTCGCCATAGATGTCATGTTCGTCCTCGACGACATCGCCCAGATGAACACCCAGCCGCAGGCGGATTTCAGGCCCCCCCTGAAGCTGGCTGACGGTCTGCAATTGCTGGATCTGCAAGGCACAGGCCGCGGCATCGCTGGCGGCCCCGAACAGGACGATCCAGCCATCCCCCATGTTCTTGACCACGCGCCCGCGTCTGGACGCGACAACGGGGGCGAAAATCTCGGCGCGCAAGCGTTTCAGGGCAACCAGCGTCGATTTGGCGTCATCCCCCATCAGCTTTGAGTAACCTACGACATCTGCAGCTAATACAGCGACAAGATTGCTGTTCATCGGGTATCCTCTCGGGCAGAACGCCTGCCTATGATAAATTTGCGGGCCAAAAATATGGCCGCTGAAATAGTTACGTGACCCGATCTGCAAAATAGCAGAGGCTTTTCCCTGATTTTTCGACCATATGTGTATAGTATTTAATAGACCAGCAGCTTTGCGCGGGTCGTTCGGATTATTAAAGTCGCCCGCCCGCATCTCCAAAAAATTTAGATGACCAAAGGAATTTTTCACCCATGTCGAAAACCAGTTGGAGAAGCATTCAACGGCAGTTGAAGAATTTGCGGTACGAGCCGGGACCGATTGACGGCGTGCAGGGGGCCAAGACCGTTACTGCGGTCAAAGCGTTCCAAAGCGTCAAGGGACTTGTCGCGGACGGGATCGTCGGGCCCAAGACCCGCGATGCCCTGTTCGGTGCCGCGGGGGTGATCGACCATTCCGTCATGACATGCGCGAGGCTGGCTGAAATCGCCTATACGCTCAGACCCAGGCAGACGACGCCGGGCGATTGGAAGCTGGAGAAAGAACACAAGCTTACGGTCGTGAAAAGTTGCCCTCATGCCAATGTCGAAGCCTATATGCTCAGCAACGGCTGTCTGTTGATACCGGGCAGCAATTCCTTTGCCGATTATGTGTGGTTCAATCTGCGCGTCAAAAATGCAGGGTCCAAGAAGCTGAGCCTGAGCTATATGCATGCCAAGAACGACGTGTTTTCCGCAGGCTCCAAGCAAGGGGCGTCGCGCACGTTCTGGCATCAGGGGTTTCTGGCCCATGCCAATATTATCTATAAATGGATCGGAAATGACCCCGCCAATTGGCCCAGACTGATCATCGGCCATTCACTGGGGGCGGCATCGGCGCAAATCCTGTCAAAGACATTTGTGACGCCGGCGATCGGCTTTGCGGCCCCAAGGTTGCGGAAAACGGCCGGGGCGGTCAAACACGACAACCTGTCGCTGTCGATCTGTCGCGATGATGACATCGTGTGCAGTTTGCCGACAGGTTTCCATCATACGGGGCAGACAAAGGTTCTGTACCACAAGAACCGCAAAAGCGGCCTGAACCACAAGATGGAATGCTATATTGATGCGTTGGAAAACCAAAAGTCCGGCCTTTCGGTGCCCTCAGTCTGGAACCCATGAAGGTACCGTTTTCCCCAAGCCCGCCGTTTTCCCCACGCCCGTCGTGTCAGCCCAAGCCGTCCTGACCGCCCTCAGCACCCGCTGAGGTCAGACGTGCCATCCGGCATCATTGTCCTGCACAATCGGGCATCGTCAAAAGATACCCCGGCAAGGTTCGCACCAAGAAACACGGCCCCCTCCAGCTCGGCCCCCGCAAGCACCGCGCCGCTCAGGTTGGCCGAAATCAGGTTTGCCTTTGTCAGGTCGGCTCCGGTGATGTTGGCACCCGCAAGGCTGGCCAACTCAAGATAGGCCTCGGCCAGGGTGGCCCCTGAAAGGTTGGACATGTCCAGATTTGCCTGCGTCAGGATCGCGCCCGAAAATTTCGCACCCGACAGGTCGGCCCCGCCAAGGTTTGTACCCGTCAGATACGCCCCCGAAAGATTGGCGTTCGCCAGATTGGCCCCGGTCAAATCTGCTGTACCAAGGCTGGCCCCCTCAAGGTTAACGCCGCTCAGGTCAGCGCCGCCAAGATTGGCCGCCCAGAGCTTTGCCCCCGACAGATTTGCCCCCGCAAGATTGGCACCTGCAAGATCGACCCGCTTGAGGTCGACCCCCGACAGGTCGCATTGCTGGCACTGTTTGGTTTCCAGCAGTTGCCCGACATCGGCCTCGTCGAAAGCCGCCGCCTGTATTGGAAGTAACGCCACCACAGCCGCCGCCAAATATAATCCCTTCATCGCGTTTCCCTCCATCTGTTCACCTAGATAACCATATGGGCGAGGGGGGCGTTAGTGTTTTGACCTGGGTCAAGCGGGCCGGTTATTATCACAGGTCGCCGGATATCCCGGCCCCAAGCCCCACCAGCAAAGCGTTAAGATATGTAGCCCGCGACCGCCTGCAACAGTTTATAGGCGGTGCGCGCGTCATGGCCGACAACATCCAGAAAGGCATCTGCCCCGATGCGCAGACAGGTCAGATCGGTCGCCGCCCGCATGTCCAATGCGCGCGGTTCATTGCGGATCAGGCCCAGTTCGCCCACCAGTTTGCCGGGACCGGATGTCGTGACGAGCAGATCATCGTCATCCCCCGGACCGGGCAGCAGCAACTCCGCCGTGCCTTCGGTGATCAAAAACGCCCCGCTCGACGGACCGTCGTCTTTGTGAAACACATATTCCCCCGCCTTGGCGGTGTACCAGCGCGCGCTAAAGGCCAGCAGGCGCAGTTGTTTGCGTTCAAGCCCCGAAAACAGGTCCGTCTGTTCAAGCGCGCGCAGCTTGCGGGCCAGATCTGCGCTGACGGTGTCATCCTCTTGGGGGGTCACATCGCTGCCGATCGTGGAAATGCGCCCCTGTTGCAGAACGAATTGTGCGTCAAATCCGCTGACCTCGTCAAAGCTGGGCTGGAGGCAGATGATGGTCGTCTGGGGCAACAGGCCGCGTAAACGGGTGTGCAGGTCTGCGCGGATGGGGGCGTCAAAACTGGTTAATACATCGTCGAGGATCAGCACATCAGGGCGCTTGATCGTGGCGCGGCTGATGGCCAGCGTTTCCGTCAGCAGCGCAGGCAGATTGGTGCCCCCCAACGTCAGCGGAATGTCAAAGATCAGATCCAGAACCAGCCCTTCAAGCTCTGCTTCATAAAGCGCATCCACTGCGACGCGCCGCAAGGCATCGCCCTTTCCGCCGGCGGCTTCGGTCATCTTGCCAAACAGCACGTTTTCCAAAACGGTCAAACCGGCGACGGGGCCATCAATGGTGATCGCGCTCATCAATTCAGACAGGCTTTCCTGAAGCGCCGGGGAATGGGCGCGGCGTATTTCCAGCACCCTGTTGATGATCTTGTCCGGAAAGGCAGAGCCCAGCTTTTCAACGGAAATCGCAAAAGTCACGGCCAGCAAGGACGCTTTGTCCGCCACGCTCAGGACGGCACCTTCAAGTTGCTTCACCCTCAGGTCAACGGCGGCCTCATAGGTCGCGATATCAAGGCCAAGCTTGCGAAAAAGTGGATGATCAGACCCGTCGACGCCAAAGGTCTGGCGCAGAATATCGACCGTATCGACGGCAATTTGCAGCAGGTCATGTTCGATATTCAGGGTGGTCAGCAGGGTGATGAAATCCGTCTGACCTGCCAAGAGGGCAGGGGTGATGCGGGTTTTGGGCGTTGCAAAGATCAGGTTTTCAGCGACAGGCAAGGTGGGATTAAAGCTGTCTTTGTCAAAGCTATGAACATATCTGTCCAGCTTGGCCGCTTTCAGTTTTTCGGCAACGCCCGATCGCAAATCCACCACTGCGGCTGCCAAAAAAGGGTAGGCTTTGGCGTCAAAACGCTGGTCCAGCCCCCGCGAAAACAGCGCCTTGTCAATTTGCATCCCCTTGATCAGCGCCAGCCACCATATGCGCAGCTCCCCCTCGTTTTCCATCTGAAGATCCGCCAGATCGAACCACAGGGCGTCCGAAGCATCGGTGCTGTTGCCCGCTTTCGCGCTTTCGATCGCCACGGGGGCCAAAGGGGTGCCGGTGTGGGGCCGCAAGCGAAGCGGGAGGATGACGTTATCACTGAAGCTGCCCAAAAACATCACCGGGCGGGAGGTCGCATAGCCCACGCGCTTTGCAATCGTCGCCTGGTGCAGTTGTGATAGCGGTTGACCTGCAAGGCTGATCGCCCCTGCCGAGGGCATCACCTCGCGCGTCAACACATCGGCAAAAGCACGGCGGTCCTCGTCGCTGGGCGCGGTGATTGCAACGGTACTGCTGGGGGCAAAGGTCACGTTGATCTCTTTCAGCACGACATTTCCGTCGGCGTCTTCAACGCTGATGTTGTTAAAACTGACTTCGCCAACCAGTGACGGAATTTCACCGGGATCGGCCGTAAACAATTCGGGGTCAATCATGCCGTTCGGCGCAAACCGTTCGGTAATTGTTTGCCAACGCAGCGCCATATCCTGCGATTGGTTGTAATAGGTCAGCAATTCTTTCCACGGGCTCGACAGGTCTTTGTAGGCGGCAAGTGCGGCGACCAGCGCCCCGACGGAGATCTGCCCTTTGATCGCCAGATAGCCCCCGATGGAATAGAAAAAGAACGGCGTCAGCTGGCCGATGAAGTTGTTGATAAACTTCATGAAAAACTTCTTTTGAAAAATCTCGAACCGGATCGCGTACAAGCGCCCCAGCCGTTCCGAGATCAGCGCAAGCCGGTACCGCCAGCCGCCATTGACGCGCAAGGTGCCGGCACCTGCCGCCCCTTCGCCAATCTCGGCCGCCAGCGCGCGGATCTGGATCACCCGTTTTTTGTTCAAAAGGTTAATCTGTTGTTGCAACCTTGGGATCACCCATGCCTGCAACGGGATCAGCGCGCAGGCCGCAATGCCAAAAGCAAAGCTTTGCATGAACAAAAACGCTAAAATCGTCAGCATTTGCCCGGCCTGCAACACGGGTTGCGCGATGGCATCCCCCATCAGCCCGCCCATGGGTTCAGATTCCGACGTGACCATCGACACCAGTTCGCCCTGACTGGTGCGTTCGAAATAGGGCGCTGGAAAGCGCAGGATGCGGGCGATCAGCGTATACCGCAAACGCCGCAAGAGCCGTTCAGCCAGCACTCCCTTCATGGTGTTTATGCGCATTTTCATCAGGCCATGGGCAAAGACCGATACCAAGAAAACCCCGCACAGGATCAGCAGAAACGTGATCTGGCCCAGGTCTATGCCAAAGAAATTGACGGTGTCGGCAGATGCCCCAATCGCATCGTTGATGATGCGTTTGGGCAGTTCAAGCGTGAGGAACAAGAGCGGGAATAATGTCAGCGTAACGGTCAGCAAGATCAGTTGATCCCGCTTTGAGTATTTCCAAATGAAAGAAAATAAAGATTGTTCGATATGAAATATCCAATCTCGAGCAGGATAGACGCGCAGGTCACCAGTAAAATTACTATAGCTTAATTTTGGCTTCTTCGTAAGGGGCAGACATTCTGCGGGTCATGCGGTCGCGTGAGGATATGGAACCGCGGCCCTTCGGGCGGCTTTGCAGCGTTCTGGCGGCAATTTGAGCGCAACATCGCGCAAGGCGGGCAGGGCAGGCGGTGCGCGCTGCGGGCGGTGAACTCGCGGGCCCTATCGCTATTCCAAGGAGCACCTCAAGACCAACGTCTGGCTTTGTTCATGTCCCGCATTCGCGTCGAAACGCTAACGGCTTACCGCCCTAACGCGGCATCGGGATCAGCCACAAGGCGGTCGGGTTCTGGTGCAGCAGATGTGGCTATCGTGTACAGCTTGGATTTGCGGCGGCATGTTTGACCGAATGTGGCAGGCACCACATGGGCAATGGTGTCAGGGGGTGGTGTTCATGAAGATGAACGGCAAGATGCAGTACCCGTGGCGGGCGGTTGCTAAGGACGGTGTGATGCCGGACAGCGATGTCGCGAAGGCCGTAATTGATGCAGTCAAAGGAGCGGCAAAAAACCGTTCCAGGTTTCGAGCGTTCAACATCCGTTTCTTGTCAGTGCGGTAAAGTCAAAAGAATCCAGCCGCTCTTTTTCAAAAAGCGATGTTATGTCGGGCATTTTTTGCAACATGGGAACGCCATCCACATAGGTCACCTGCTGCAAGGCGCGCAGAAAAAGCGCGATAATCCGGTCGTCGCTAAGTTCGCTTTGCATGATGTGCTTCATCGCGGTGATTGTCTTGTCATGGACCGCATCCATTTCGCTTTGCAGCACTTTTGTGGCGTGTTTTTCCAACCGCTTGGTTGCCGATTTCATCATCATTTCCAGCGACATGGCATCCAGATCGGCCTTGTCGACATAGTCTTTGCAACCGTTCTTAATGGCTGAGACCGCGATCTCGTGGGAAACGTCGCCGGTGATCATGATCGTGGCCGCTTGCGCATTGTCGGGATGTTCGCTGATGACATGCCTGGCCTGCAGGCCCGTCTCGTTGGCAAGATGGTAATCAACGAAAATTACATCATATTTTCGCCGGTCAAGCGCCTTGCGCATTTGCTCCACATCACTGGCAGTGTCGATGGAAAGAAAAAGGCTCGTGCGGCGGCATTGTCGCTTGATATTTTCGCAATCAAACGCTGAATCATCCACGATCAGAACCTTAAGCTCCTTACTTGCGTGGGGGAGGGTGTCGGCCTGTCCTCCTTCGCCGTCTTGACCGGTATTCATGCGAGCCCTTCAATGATTATTCTCAAACTTCCTGCAAGCTGACCCAATACCGTTAATAGATTATCACCAATCGTTGTGTTTCTCAAAATTGGTTGGTCGAATTTTATCTATAGGTCCGGGATGCATTAAAGTTTTGGTAATCTGGAGACCGTAGCGTTCACGACAGGTGTCAGGAGAAGTGAATTTAGGTGTTGGATTTAATGTCAGATGTGCGGGGGCTTCAGATTTCAGGGGCGACGTTTGTATCGCATTTCGTTCATGATCTTAGGGCCTGTTTCAGGGCGATTGAAACCTTGCCCGACTGGATCGAAGAGGATCTTGAATCTGTGCAAGAACAGGTTCCGGACGATGTGTTCCAGTACCTGAAAGAGATCAAGGTAAACGCACGGCGTGCCGACCGGTTGATCAATGATATGAGGGAGTTATGCGAAGTTGACACCCGAGCCGAGGCTTGCGTTGATCTGGAACTGGGGACAGCGATCCGGGCATATCTGCTTGAGAACCCCATGCCTGACGGCTTTGAAGTGAAACTGGATTTGGCGGATCAAAAACTGAACCTGCCGAAAGCGGGTTTTGACAGCGTTTTGGCTGCATTGTTGGGAAATGCTGTCAAACATTACGGGGCTGATCGCGGGACGCTCTATATTTCCAACACCAACACCCATGGCGCTTTGGTGGTCGGGGATGATGGCGTCGGAGTGGCGCATGATTTCAGGAGCCGGATTTTTGACCCGTTTACAATGCTCAGACCGCGCGATGTTGTCGAAGGGAGCGGCCTTGGCCTGACGATTGCGCGGCGCAGGGTCGAAGGCTGGGGCGGAACCCTGCGCGCCGTCGATCATCCGGTGATCAAAGGTGCCGTATTTGAAATCAGATTTATGGATCTGACCTAGTGTGGAGGATATTCAGTGCAAAAAGTGGAGGTTTTTAGCGCATCGGACCCATATTAACGGAGCAATATCGTGACCTGACCAGGTGCTTGGAGCCAAAAGACCGGAACAGCCCGGATCGACATGTCTAAAGGCTGGCCCGCTTTCTATCGGGCATATTATTTCAGCCCTGAATCAAGCGTCTTGGTTGGTCCATGTCATAAGTCTCTTTTGCTGCGGGAGGATCTTTGGCGAGATAGGTTCGGATCGCCATTAAAGTGATGAAAGGAACATTAACGATCTGGCAAATCACGGCTCATCAAATCACCCTCCATATGCGCCCAAGCCGACCGCAGGCCTGCAAGCAACTGGGCGTCGCGTGATATCAATTGCGGCTGCAAACCCTGCCCAACAAGGGCGGCCTTGTACAGATCAGAGAGTATCCCATCGCCCAAAACCACAACATTCTGGCCCAGCCAATAGGGGCGGGCACCCGACAGTTCCAGCCCGATCAGCGCCCCCATCAGGCGCGACCAACCCGCGCTGTTTGCCGCGCCGTTTAACGCTGCATCCGCTGAGATATGTGCCAGGTTCGCAGCGAAATTTTGCGGGCGCGCCATGATGTCCTCAACCGCCTGGCCGAACGCCGCTTCGTCCAACGGCCCCTGAGATGCGCAACCGGAAAAAGGGAGGTTCTTGACGAGAGTATCGGCCAGAGCGGGCGTTAGAAAACTTTGAAAGCTGACGATCTCGCCGGCGCTGACATGGGACCAGCGGGCGTGGGATGCGACAGTGCAAACCACACCGTCGAATTTGGGGTCCTGCAACAGCATCCCGGCTATGGCCGTTTCGCAGCCCGACATCAGATCCGCCGGCTTGGCCTGGCGCAGGCCCGGGACGACATGCAGCACCAAACGGGGATCAGCGACTTCAATCTGGAACGTTCCGTCCATTGGCACAGCCGGCACAGACCGAAGCAGGTCAACCGGCATATCGGGCAGCCCCGCACAGAATACAGGGGTGGGGTGGGCCAGCGACAGATAGGGGGCAAGAAACTCGGCCAATGTGGAAAGGGTATTATAGGCAAGGTCCACCGGCCCTGCATGTTGCGCGATAATTTTTCCATCCACACCGACGACCGATACCAGTGGATACTCCGCCCCCCATGTCAGGCCGATCCATTCTGTCTTGCGCATCTTTGCGAACCTTTGCTGTTGGGGCGCGGTACCCGTGATATTTGAGGGCCACTTGGCAGCGCGCCCATGGTTGACCCTTGGCTAACCCCCGCGCGATCCCGGTGCAAGGCTTGGAGCCACAGGTTGGATAGCCCAGAAATCGGGTTGCATCGGATGGGATGTTAGCGCTCTAATGCGCCATCAAATATCACATCACTGGGAGTGACCCGTCATGAAAATTCTCGCCGCCACCACCGCGCTTACGCTTAGCCTTGCCACCAGCCTGTCAGCTTCGGGCTGCGAGGAAGTTACTTTTTCAGACGTGGGCTGGACCGACATCACGGCCACGACTGCCGCGACAACCGTTGTTTTGCAGGCCTTGGGCTATGAAACCGATATCAAGATTCTGTCCGTTCCGGTGACCTATACCGCGATGGCCGCCGGAGACGTCGACGTGTTTCTGGGCAACTGGATGCCGACAATGGAAGCCGACATCGCCCCTTACCGCGAGGCGGGCACCGTTGATACCGTGCGTGCCAACCTGAACGGCGCGAAATACACATTGGCCGTCAACAAGGCCGCCGCCGATATGGGCATCAAGACTTTTGCCGATATCGCCGCCAATGCCGACACGCTGGACGCCACGATCTATGGCATCGAGCCGGGCAATGACGGCAACCGCCTGATCCAGTCGATGATCGACGGAAATGCGTTTGAACTGAAGGATTTCAAGGTCAAGGAATCGTCAGAGCAGGGCATGTTGGCACAGGTCAAACGCGCCACAGCCAAAGGCGAACCGATTGTATTTCTTGGTTGGGAACCGCACCCGATGAACGCGAATTTCGAGCTGACCTATCTTGAAGGTGGCGATGATTTCTTTGGCCCCAACCTGGGCGGCGCATCGGTCTTTACCAACACGCGCGCAGGCTATGTCGAAGAATGCCCCAATGTTGGCAAGCTGTTGAACAACATGGAATTTACGCTGGCCATGGAAAACGAAATCATGGGCGCAATTCTGGATGAGGGCCAGGAACCTGCGGATGCCGCAACCGCATGGATCAAGGCAAACCCCGCCGTGCTGGACGCCTGGCTGACAGGCGTCACCACGAAAGACGGTGGCGATGCGATGATGGCCGCCAAGACAATCGTCGAGTAATGCGCCGCACATGATCACAAAGGGCCTGCCGCCGGGTGGGCCCTTTTTCGTATAGATTACCCCCCTTTCGCGGAGACACCCGATGAACTGGCTCACCGACAATAAAATCCCGATCGACGACGCAGCAGAGGCGGCATTTGACTGGCTGCTGATCAACGCAGGCTGGTTGTTTGATGGTCTTTCTGTCGCGATGGAATGGTTGATTGATGCCATTTTATGGGTGCTGCAAACGCCGCATCCTTTGGTGATCATCGCGGCTTTTGCGGCCGTGACGTGGTTGATCCAGCGCAACTGGAAAACCCCGTTGATGATCGTTATGGGCTTCTTGTTCATCCTGAACCAAGATTACTGGGAGGAAACCACGGAAAGCCTGACACTGGTCCTGTCGGCCTGTGTGGTCTGTATGGGCGTGGGCGTGCCGATCGGTATAGCCGCCGCGCACCGCCCGAAACTTTACCGCTATATGGCCCCGGTGCTGGATCTGATGCAGACCTTGCCGACCTTTGTGTACCTGATCCCCGCGATTGTGTTTTTCGGCATCGGCATGGTGCCGGGCCTGATTGCAACGGTGATTTTCGTGCTGCCCGCGCCGATCCGTCTGACCCAGCTTGGCATCGCGTCGACGCCGAAACCGCTGCTTGAGGCCGCGCAAGCCTTTGGCGCGAAGCCCAGCCAGACCTTGTGGAAAATCGAATTGCCCTATGCCCTGCCGCAGATCATGACGGGGTTGAACCAGACCATCATGCTGTCGCTGTCCATGGTTGTGATCGCGGCGCTTGTGGGGGCGGATGGATTGGGCGTGCCGGTTGTGCGGGCGCTTAATTCCGTGAACACGGGGCTTGGGTTTGAATCCGGGCTGATTATTGTGGTCGTGGCAATCATGCTGGACCGTATGCTGCGGGTGACACGGAAATGAGCGCTGACATGAAAACCGCCCCGCAAAATGCCGTTGAATTTGACAATGTATCCATCGTTTTTGGCGATAAACCCGAACGGGCGTTGCCTTTGATGGACGCTGGCAAAGACCGCGCCGAAATCGAGGTCGCAACCGGTCAGGTGTTGGGGGTCCACAACTGTTCGCTGGATGTGAAATCGGGCGAAATCCTTGTTCTGATGGGGCTTTCCGGCTCTGGTAAGTCGACGTTGCTGCGGGCGGTCAACGGGTTGAACCCGATGGCGCGCGGGACGGTGCGGGTCAATGATGGCAGTTGGTCTTGCGATATTGCCGCCAGTTCGGCCACTGATCTGCGCCGCGTGCGCCGCGAATGTGTGTCGATGGTGTTTCAGCAATTCGGCCTGCTGCCGTGGCGGTCTGTGCGCGACAACGTGGCATTGGGGTTGGAACTGGCCGATGTTCCCAAGGCCGAACGCTATGAACGTGCCGACAGGCAGCTTGCCCTTGTGGGGCTGTCCGATTGGGCCGACCGCAAGGTTGGCGATCTGTCGGGCGGGATGCAGCAACGTGTGGGTCTGGCCCGCGCCTTTGCGACCGAGGCTCCGATTTTGCTGATGGATGAACCGTTTTCGGCGCTTGATCCGCTGATCCGCACGCGCCTGCAAGACGAGCTGCTGGATTTGCAACGCGAATTGAAGCGCACGATCATTTTCGTTAGCCACGATCTGGACGAGGCGTTCAAACTGGGCGGGCGCATCGCGATCATGGAAGGCGGGCGTATCGTGCAATGCGGCACCCCTCGCGAGATTTTTTCGAACCCCGCATCGCCCTATGTCGCGGAATTTGTTGCGAATATGAATCCGCTTGGCGTTTTGACCGCACGCGATGTGATGGGCCCCGTGGGCGGGGAAGGTGCCCAGACAGTTGCCGCCGAAACGCCGGTGGATGATTTGATCCACCAGCTGGGCGACACCGTGGCAGAAATCGCGGTCGAGGAAGACGGCAAGACCATCGGCACCGTGACAGCCGCCAGCATCATCGAAAGACTGCAAACGCGCTGACCCCTCGATAGGCCTTTGGCCTACCTAAACAGAGCACAGCCTTAAAGCCTGCGGTCATTTTTTTTGACCGCAGGGCCAAAAAATTTGTTAGTATACCATTAATACAGGTAACGATTTTTCCGGTTTTTTTCCCGGCAGGGCATCGCAGTTTTCGCGGCCCTTTATTGTATTCTTAATTATTAGGGGGCCTTCTTTTATGGCAACGCATGATAGCAAAACGCATTTCGCCAAAGTCGTATCTGCGCTTCACGCGCAGGCGCAGACGAACAACCGCTTGGATTTATTGAATGAAACGGGGACGCCGTCCCTGGCAGGCTGGTTCATTGGCCCGATGGGCGAAAATGAATCCGTGATGCAGCAGATGGTCGGCAAAGCGGTCGCGGCCAATGCGGGCGCGCGGCGCGAATATGGCCAGCAGTTTCGCGATCCGGTCTATGTGACCGACGAAATCAAAGCATCAGCCGACTATAAAACCACCATCGAGGCGCTGGAAACCCAGCTTGATCACATGTTGCACGCCTTGCACGGCTCAATTCCGCTGTCGAGCTATCGCAACCAGTCGCATATGTATTGGGATTGCACGATGCCCGGTTTCATCGGCTATTTCGCCGCGATGCTGTACAATCAAAACAACGTCGCAGCCGAAGCGTCGCCCGTGACCACCTTGCTGGAAATCGAGGTCGGCAAGGATTTGGCGCGGATGTTGGGCTATACCGTTCCCGAAGCCGAGACCGTGCCGCCGGGCACCATCGTCCCTTGGGCCCATATCACCTGTGACGGGTCGGTCGCCAACGCAGAAAGCATGTGGGCCGCGCGCAATCTGACCTATCTGCCGGTATCGCTGGCCAATGCGATCAAGCGTGAACCGTCGATGGCCGCAGCCAAGGATTTGACGGTCACGCTGGTCCAAGGCGGCAGCGCCAAACTGATCGAACTGGACAATTGGACGCTGATGAACCTTGGCGTGGACGAGGTGATTGGCCTGTCCCCCCGGCTGCAATCCGATTGCGGAATTTCGGCGGATACCATCAAGGACGTGTTGGACAAATATTCGGTGCAAAACATCGGGCTGGCCGATATGCACCGCACCTATCTCAAGGACGTGACCCAACTGCCGGTGATCATGGCCCCCAGCACGCGGCACTATTCGTGGCCCAAAGGGGCGGCGCTGTTGGGCTTGGGGGCGAACCACGTTCAAAACACCCATGTCGATCTGGATGGCCGTATGCGGATGGATCATCTGCGCGAACAGATCGAAACCTGCTATCAAAACCGCCGCCCCGTGCTCGAGGTGGTCGCCGTTCTTGGCACGACCGAGGAAAGCTCGGTTGATCCGCTGGCCGATATCGTGGCCCTGCGCGAGGAATACCGCAAAAAAGGGATGGAGTTCACCATTCACGTGGATGGCGCATGGGGCGGGTATTTCGCGTCAATCCTGCGCAAACCGCGCAATCCGTGGCCCAGCAACGAACAAGGCGCGCTGGAACACACCCCCGCACTGGTGATGAGCGACTATGTCACGCGCCAATACGAAGCGTTGCAACATGCCGACACGCAAACCGTTGATCCGCACAAGGCGGGTTTCATTCCCTATCCGGCGGGGGCCATGTGCTATCGCAACGGGGCGATGCGCGATCTGATCGCCTTTACCGCGCCGGTGGTGTTTCACGGCGGTGTCGATCCCACGGTGGGGGTCTATGGCATTGAGGGGTCCAAACCCGGCGCGGCGGCGGCGGGTGTGTATCTGTCGCACGCGATCATCCGGCCCGATCAATCGGGCTACGGCAAATTGCTGGGAAAATGTATCTTTAATTCCAAACGCTTCTACGCGCAGTTGATGGCCGTCGCGGGCGAAGATGAATGTTTCAAGGTGGTGCCGTTCCAACGTCTGCCCGCCGAAAAGCAAGGCAAGTCCAAGGCCGAAATCGCCGCCCAGCTTGCCCTGATCCGCGATGAAATCGTGCCGCGTGAAAATGACGATCTGCTGGCCTATTTTGCCGACAATCCCGATGCTCAAACACTGTTCCGCGAGATGGGGTCGGATCAGAACATCGTCACCTATGCGTTGAATTTCCGCACTGCGGACGGCTGGAACACCGATGTGGCACTGGCCAATGATTTCAACACCGCGATGTTTCAGGCGCTCAGCATCGGGGCCTATAACGGGGGCGAGGTGCCGAGCCAGCCGATGTTCGTCACCTCCTCCAGCTTCGAGGTCGGGGATTACGGGCAGGAGTTTGTCGATGCCTTTGGCGCGCGGCTGTCGCTGGCCCCCACGAACGGGTCGGGGATCAACTTTCTGGTGTCCACAACCCAGGACCCTTGGGTCACGGCCACGGAAAAAGGCAATTGGCTGCCCATGGTGCTTGAAGCGCTCAAAGAAACGGCGCTTGAGCAGACAAAATTGATCGTGGCCAAAAACAACCTGCAACCATGGGCGGGGGGCTGAATAACGAGGTTTGCGGCATGAAACCAAGGGGTGTCCGGTGCACCGTTGGGGGTGCATTGATTGCCAAGCCATGGAAGGGTTGGCCCGAAGAAACGATTAAGGGTTTCCACAGGGCCGAACATCCGGCACATCATGAGGCAGATTAACGGCTATGGGGTAGCATTAGCTAGGGTAAACAGATCAGTACAGTTCAACTGGGGAGAGTGGGAACATGTTAAAGATTGCAACTGGTGCAAGTGAGGAAGTCGATACGATCGACGCTGTCGAAGAGGCGCTCGAGATCGCATTGGCGGGTATGGACGGGGTTCAGCCCAAGGCCGGGCTTGCATTTATCGGCATCGACGTCGACGCCGACGTGCTGGTCAAAGCCTTCGCAAAAGCGCTGCCCGGGGTGGAGCTGGCTGGATGTACCACCGATGGCGAGGTTGCCGGCCCTGACGGGTTTTTGGAAGACAGCGTTGTCATCACCCTGTTCGGGTCTGACGAGGTCGATTTCACCGTTGGCATTGGCCATGGCGCATCGGCTGACCCGAAAAAAGCAACGGCAACCGCCGTGGCAGATGCCCTTTCAAAGACCGATAAAAAGCCCGCGCTTTGCGTGGCAATGCCCGAAGGCATCGGCCCTGACATCAGCGAAATCGTTGGCGGGTTGCGCGCGGCCTTGGGCGAAGATTTCCCGATTGTTGGCGGGGCATCGGGCGACCAGATGCGCTTTCAGGGGACCAAGCAGTTTTGCAATACCGATGTCGCGTCAGATTCAGTGGCTGTGCTGATCATGTCCGGCCCGCTGGTGTATTCTTGTGGTGTGGCAACGGGCTATGTGGCGCTTGGCAATCCTCACAAGGTGACCAAGGCTGAAGGATCGACAATCTACGAGATCGACGGCAAGCCCGCGATCAACCTGTACAAGGAATATGTGCAGGCGCAATCGGTGCACTTTCCCTTGGCGGTGTACAGCGACGAGCGGGATGATTTCCTGTTGTCGTCGCCTCAGGCCTTTGACGAGGCAAGCGGTGCGGTCACCTTTGTGAACCCTGTCGCGGTCGACAAGGATGTGCAGCTTGCGACGGCATCGCGCGACGAGATTGTCGCGGCCGCCCGGACCGCTGTGGAAAGCGCTTTCAAGGGGTTCCCCAAACAAAAGCCGGACGCCGCGCTGTTTTTCTCTTGTGCGGGCCGCCGTGCTGCATTGGGAACGCGGACCAAGGAAGAATACGAAAGCTTTGAAACCATCATCGGCGGGGCCTTTCCGACCGCAGGTTTCTATACCTACGGCGAAATCGGTCCAGCGGGCAATCAGGGCAGGGCGCTCCAACATACCAACGCATTTCTCGCGGTGCTGTTGGGTACCGCGCCTTCGACCTGATCTTCGTGCATGACGTCCGATGTCCAACACCGAAAGGGTTCCGACCCTGAAAAACTGCTGCGGCGGTTGGAAAAGCGGCTTGCGAAGTCGGAAAAGGACCGCGCCGAGCTTGAGGAGCTGATGGATGGGTCGCAGGCTTTCCAGCGCCGTGTGATCATGGATATCGAGGCCCAGAAGAACCAGATCGAGCAGCTATATGCATCGCTTGAGGCTGAAAAAGAACGGACGGAGCATTTGCTCCGTTCGATCATGCCCGAAACCATCGCCGAAGAACTGAAAGCCAGCGGAAAGGTGCGCCCGCGCCACATCCAGTCTGCCACAGTGATGTTCACGGATTTTGTGGATTTCACCAAAAAAACAGAATCGATGGACCCTGTCGCGCTGGTGGGGATGCTAGACCGTTATTACGGGGCGTTTGATGATATCGTGGCCCGGCATGGTGTCGAAAAGGTTAAAACCATCGGTGACGCCTATATGACCGTGGCCGGTGATCTGAACGGATCGGGCGAGATCGACCACGTCGCCGCAACCTGTGCCGCCGCGACGGCGATTTTGGCCTATGTGCAAAACAATCTCGATCAAACCGCCAAGGACGAAGTCGCCGGTTGGGGGGTGCGTATCGGGATTCACACAGGCCCCATTTCCAGCGGGGTGGTGGGGACCAAGCGGTTGAGCTTTGATATCTGGGGCGACACGGTGAACACGGCCGCCCGCATGGTCAGCGCGTGCCATGTGAACACGGTATTTCTGTCAGCCGATACCGCCGCGCTGCTGAAAGCCCCCGAAAGGGTCGTGCGCGGCGGCGATATCGAGGCCAAGGGCAAAGGCACCTTGCAAGCCTATCGGTTGCTTACTTCATGAAGATCGGGAAAACCGGTTCAATCTGGTTGCCCGGTTTGAACGCCTGATTGATGGAAGGTGCGACATAGGGAAAGCGGTCGCTCATCCGTTGGGTGCCGATATGGGGCAGTTCGACCCCGTCGGCGGGCTCCATGAACGGGTTCAGGTCATAAAGCGTCCAGAAAATCGCATCTTCGCGCAGGTTGCGCCCGTTCGGATAGCCCGGTGCCGCTGACGGATCCCATTGGATCATATCGGGCAAGTAAAACGCGACCTTTTCGGCCAGCTTGTCTTGGCTGACCTCAAGCTGTTGGAACCGGTAGGTAAATTGTTCGCCGTAATTGGCCCCGTCCTGATCGGGCGTGGACGCATTATAGGCGTTGTTCAGATCGCCAATGGTGGGATATTTCGCGGCATTGCGCGGGGTGTAATATTCAGGGTTATACCCCGTTGGCGCATCCACCAGATAGATGCCCTGAATGCCCGCGCGGCCCATGCGGTCCACCGTATTGCCGGTCCCGTCCGCGACCGTCACCCAGTAATTCAACGGGTCTTTGCCCAGATCGGGCACCTCAAGCACGATCAGCGTCATATCGGTGCGCCCGAATGCCAGCTCGGATGACCCTTCGGCGGGCAGATGGTCACCCCCGGCCAATGCCTCTTTGATGGCCAGTGCGACAGGGGCATCCACGGTCAGGAAATCGAAAAAGAACGGATCACGCCGCGGCCCGACGAACAGCAATTCATCCATCTTGCCACTGACCACCTGGAGGTCCTGGTTCAGGGCCGTGGTCTGGCCGCTGCCATGCACGGTGCCGGTCCATTTGGCGTCCTGTGCCTCGGCTCCGATGGCCCTGCGCAGTTCAACCGGTTGCTGTTGACCATTGGTCGGCTGGCCCACCTTGATCTTATAGGCGATGTCGGCCTTGGCATCGCCGTCCGTGTCGAGGTTGAAAATATAGATCAGGTCCGGCGACAATGTGATCTTGTCAGAGGGCAGGGTGCCATCGGCCCCCGAACCTGACAGCGGATTAAGCGTCATCACCATGGCAAGCCCGCCGGTTTGCGGGCCCTGAAACAGGAAAGTGTCGCCAATATCGGCCTGCGGGTTTTGCTGGGTAAAAGGTGAATCGCGGTGGTCCGAGGCCAGCGCAGGGCCGCAAAGCGCCGCAAGGGCCGTCGCGTAAATGAAATGTCGGGTGGGTGGGGCTACAAATCTCATCGGCTAATCTCTTCCAAAATAAATAAGGATCGCAGAAGTGCCCATAGGTTAACAAATATTAACAGACCTGCCTATAGCGCCGCTGCGGGATCGGCACAGGCCGGCCTAAGGCCCGTTTGATGGCGATGGAAGTCCGGGCAGCCGCAGCCCGACCCTTTGGCCCCCGTTAGCCTGCGCGCCGCGGCTAGGGCAGGATCATCCGGATGCCGGGGATCTGCTGGATGCGCAGCACATCCTGATCATAGTTCTCGGTCATTTCTTCGACCAGATCATCGGTCCAGCCGACCATGTCCAACTCTTCCTCGATCGCGTCTTCCATGGCAAACTTGTCAAGAAACGCGGAAATCACCCGCTGCTCCTGAGCCCCCGAAATCTCTGGATGCGCCTCCATATAGGACCGGAACCGTTTCATGCCTTCGGTGGTCATGATCGTTTCAAGCAGGTCGAATTCGTTCTTCATCTTGGCCGCTTCGGGCAAGCCGGCCATTTCGTGCATGATCTTGCCCCAGATCAGCGGCGCATCTTCGTTACACCAGACCGTCACGGCAATTTCAGGGGCCGAATCGTGCAACAGCTCCAAAGTTTCCGACCACCGCACATCCGCCGGGTCCCTGTTGCCCCAGAAATGCGCATCGGAATTATCTAACGACACCCCATGCAAAATCGGCAGCAAGGTCGCAGGATTGCGAATCCCTATGAAAAGCTCGATCTGATCATTCGGGAACAGCTGAACCATACGCATCATCCGCACCGGTGCGGCCGGATAGAGCATGCCTTCGACCATCGCGGTTGCGGGGGTGCGGAAAAAATTCGCATCCGACAAAATCACGCGCTTTGCTTCGGTGTCTTCCAACACCGCATCCAGCAACACATCCCGCGCGCCTTCGGCAACAGAAGACTTGTACATCGCATTCAAAGTATCGCGAAACAGGCCGCGATAGGTGCTGGGCCCCGGTACAAATGTTCCGTTTTTGGACAATGTTTCGGCATTTGCCAGCAAACTTTTCAGCAAACGTTCTTCTTCGGTGTAATGCGCACCTGCGTGCAAAACCAACTGCATGGATATTAAGCTCAACTTCTATGGTGTACCCAAGCCAATACCCGTTCTTGCCCGATCTGTAAAACTGCAAAATATCTGCAATTTCCCCTCTTGCGCCCCGTTCAGCAATCTTCTAAACGAACGCCCAGTGCCCCTATAGCTCAGCTGGTAGAGCAATTGATTTGTAATCAATAGGTCCGCGGTTCGAGTCCGTGTGGGGGCACCAGAAAATCTTCAAAAGTCGCATATATTACAACGCGTTAGAAGTCTTTTGGTTGCTTTCTAGGTGACACAAAGGGTAACACACATGTCCGTTGTAGTCTTAGAATTTGGAGCCTTGACCGTTATGGCCAAGTACATCTTTCAGAAGAGTGGGGGTGGACCTTGGTATTTCAGGCGACGACTGCCCGATGACATCCTTAAGCACTACCCAGCCAAGAAGAACGGCTACCTCATCTTTTCCCTACAAACGAAGGATGCGGCTAAAGCGGCCCAGCTAGCCCATCGGCAAGCCTTGGAGCAGGATGCACTTTGGGCAAAACTTCGAGATGGATCAGTCGCTGAGGGACCGGATTTGGTCCGCGCAGCAAATGCCTTACTGAGTTCCTTTGGCCTTAAGGCAGGTCAGTACGTCGAATACGATAAGGCTGGGCTTGAGCCGGACAAGTTTTTAGACGATTTGCGCTATCAGGCAGACGCAAGAGAGCCGGAAAGCAACACCGCAAGTTGGGCTGATGATCTTCCCCCACTGCATCGGTTGGCAGCGGATTTGTTTTACGGGAAGAAGCAACCTGTATTTTTGTCATCTGCGATCAAGGAGTTTCAGGAACTGAAGGGTGAAGATCCTGCTTCAAGAGCGGGTGCACTCAGGCGACGGGTAGTGTCAGAATTCATTGCTGAGTTTGGTGATCTTTCAATTGACCATTACACCAGAGAGAACGCCAACGACTTTGTAAAGTTTCTGGCGAAGAAGGGAAACAAGACTGCCACGATCAAGAGGCGTCTTAATTCGATTCGGCCAGTCTTTCGCCAAATGTCCCGAGAGCGGGAACTTGATGACAGACGGATATTCGAAGCCATCAATATTCCGAACGAAGGTGACGATAAGGTTGACCGACTTCCTTTTTCGAAAGACGAGATCAGCCTGATCCAGAGAGCCTGTCTGGAAAAGGATGATGAGATGAGATGGGTGGTCGGATTGCTTTCGGACACGGGACTGAGGCTGGCAGAAGCCATCGGGCTTAGAGAAGAGGATATACACCTTGCCGCACCCGATCCTTACATTTCAATCCGCCCAAATGAGGCGAGACGGCTTAAGACGAAGGGGTCAGAGCGGAAGGTGCCTCTGGTTGGGGTATCCCTATGGGCAGTGAAGAGGGCAGTCGCGCACGCTTCCGACGGGTATGTCTTCCCTAGGTACATCGACTTTGGGAAGAAGCCTTTGGCCAACAAAAGTACCCATGCCTCCAACTCTTTGTCGAAGTGGCTACGAACGCTCCGGATTGCAGATAGCGACCGAAAGAGCACCCATTCATTCAGGCATAGCCTTCAGGACAGGCTGAAGGAGGTCCAGACCCCGCAAGAGTTGCGCAATGCAATAGGTGGTTGGACGAACAAGGGGATCGGGGAGGGCTACGGTACTGGTTACACGGTCGCGGTCCTTTCTGAACACATGAAAAAGATTGTGGTTGTAGACACAGCGGAGACAACAACTCATGGGCGCTGAAGCAAAGCCGAAGATCGATCCTGAAGTTCTGCGTGAAGCAGAGTTTGCTGAGCTAGAACTGATTCCGCATTCTGACGAAGCAATGGCGCTGGAGCGTGCTTTGAGCAACCAGACCCAAACCTACCTGTTCTCAGAGGGCATCAGGAAGAGGAAGTTCAAAGAGGATGCTCTCGCACGGTTCAAAAGCACATTGTCTGCACTCGTCGCTGATCTGCTTGTTGCAGCGCTTAACGAAGAGGCCGATGGATTTTGTTTTAGGCCCAGCAATCGGGCTGGCTTCAAGGATACCGTTGCCGAAAGCCGTCACTATGAAACCCTCAAGTCAGCTTGGTCAGACCTCGGACTGATTGAGGTGATTGACGGCTTCAGGGGCAGCAGCGATTTTGACAGTGAAAGATACCATCCCGAAACCTCCTCCTTCATGTGGGCAACTAGACTGAGGGCGAAGCCTCTCCTTCTGGAGATGATGTCTGGATACGGCATATCGCCAACAACTGTGGGTCAGCACTACAAGATTGCACAGGCTCAATTTGCCCCGATCATTGTGAAGGCCGAAAAGTCTCAGGGTGAGAAAAGCGGTAAGGTGCTTGATCCAGACGACACGGCTAAGCTGTGCCAACTCAGAGCCGACGTAAATGAGATCAATGAATTTCTGTCCGCTTGGCAGTTTAACTTCGGCCCAGCGCCCTTACTCCATCGGATATACAACGATGGCAATCTGTACGACTTCGACTGGAACTATGGTGGGCGATTTTACGGACCGCGTTATTGCTACCTGAATTGGCCTTCCGATCTAAGAAAGGATATCACCATCAACGGTGAACCAGTCTATGAAATCGACATATCAGCATGCCAACTAACGTTGATCTATGGCCTCCTAAAAGAGCCGTTGGACTTGACCTTGGACCTTTATCAAATCGAAGGATTGGCTAGGGATGACGTAAAGAAGACAATCAATCTGATCATCGGCCTTGGAGAGGTGCCAAGCGATGACTGGGGCAAGTATGACAATACCAAGTTCAACCAGATCAAGCATGCGGTATTGGGCAAGCACCCGATATTGACGAAGCTAGAAGACAGTCAGCTAAGTTCCATACGGCTACAGGCTGTTGAGTCAGACATAATTTCCGATGCAATGCTTGCCCTTGCTAGGGATCACCTTATTCCGGCCTTGCCTGTGCATGACTGCTTGATCGTAAGGCGGACCGATGCAGCAACGGCGGCAAGGGTAATCTCAGACTCGTTTGCGAAGATTGCCGGTATCAAGCCCAGACTCAGCCATCCCGTTTTGGCTATTGGTTGAAGGGCGTCCCTTAGGTGTTCCTAGGTTGATACCTTGATTAGGAATCTGATTGAATACAGCGTCAACGTTCCCTGAAGGTTGGTCCTTGGACATTACGCCATAACTATGAACGCTAATTTTTGAAAGTTCATGTATTTGGTCAGAGGCCTCAGACGAATTGTCTATCTGTCTGCATTCATGTGACCGAATAATCAGTTGCCTCCCATGGACTGATCCAAAGCAGAAACCACAGGCCCAAGGCGCTGGGCGATAGTGATGATCTTTGACGGATAAAACGTCATTTCACGATTCATACAGAGCTGTTAAAGGGGTTAGCCTGCAACACCCCCATGGATACATGAGAGCGCACTCTAAGGCCCCTTAGAGAGTCCTTGTGGGCATACCTTTGCCGACTCAGGTCTTTCAATGCTGGCCAACGAGAAACGGCGACAAGAACAACAGCAATAACCCCTCTTTTTGAAGTCGATTTTGGCAGACCCCCAGCCCTTCGTCTGAATTGTTGGTTTTGTCTTGGGTCTGCCCAGCGCTTTTGAGACTTCTCCCTAATCGAGCTGGAGGACTTGGTGGGTGCTAGTCAAGAAGTCTACTATGCGGAAAAGCCTGCGAACAACTCATTGGCTGGGAACCAAATTACTTTTGCAAACAGAAGATTACCTGCTACGATATTTTATGGAAATTCTCGAACAATTAGCAATGGTCGCGCCACAAAAATTGGATGAACTGGCAGCGCTGCATTGGTTCACTCAGTCTGAGAGGATTGATTATGATGAAATCTTGACTTGCGAAAGCGGGCTTGTGGCAGAGGAGCGCCCCGACTTTCGATTGCGAATTGGTAACAAGACTGTAGGCCTTGAAATTACAGTCGCCCAGCGGCCAATTGCCGAAGGAAAATTTTCTGCACAACAGATCGAGGCAGCACAGAACGACTTTGCCAAGGCTCTTGAGCAAGCAATGCGGCCCGCACTTCCGGTCATCGTTACCCTAGCGTTCAATGACGAAATAGCGGTTGTGCCTAAGAAATCTAAAGCGGCACTTCCTGTGATTGTCGATAAAATCGAAGAGTTAACGCGCTCTATGGAGCCTCGATCAGGCGTCATGCTCGTACGCATTGAGGATAAAGTCGCGCACTATCCGAATGCACACGTGTGTCCTGAAATCCCTGAGTTCTTGCAAAATATCGGCTTTTACAATGACGGACAGAATTTTTCAGCCGTTACAGCCTCGCGGGGCGGTATTACCGAGCCCTTTACGGAAGCAGATTTAAACCCAATACTCCAAAAGAAACACGAAGCGCTGAAGGGCTACAGACGGTGCGATGAGCATTGGCTTGTCATTGTTTCGGGCATGGTGCCGCCTATATTTCCAACGAAGGAGCGCCCAACGATCCTTTTGCCGTCTTCCGCGACAAATTTTGCAGATGCGGAAATCGTAAGGCCAATTCGCTCCGACTTTGATAGAGTGTATTTTTTCAGGAGCCCGACCCACGCATTGAATCTTACTGAGGCACCTTAGTAGGCCAGTGGCTTCCCTTGGGCCCGAGGAATGAGCAATCGAAGACGGCGTGAACTCCTTAAGTTGTTGCTTTGACTAAATAAATTGAGATTCATAGAGGGCTTTCCAACGCCCAATCCTAGCAACCTTACCTCAAAGCCTGACATACCCGTCTGGCGGCCCTCCCGAAGCCTCTCAGGGCCATCTATGGATTTGACTGGAGCTCATAAACGCAGTCGGTGAAAATCGACATTAATAACAACACCAATAGCCCCCGTTTTTGAAGTCGGTATTGCTGGACCCCCAGCCCTTCGCAAATGAAGGGCGTTTTGATAATGGGTTTCGCCCAGCGCCTTCACGTCTGCCAATAGACCATGCCCATGTGTCAGGCCCCAATGGTGTCGCTTTGTACTGACAATGGAGTTGGTTTTAGCTTTTGGCAGGTGGTCTGCCTCAACTCCTTAAACCCTATTGTCAGTTAAGGAGAACATCACGATGATGATCGGATACGCACGCACATCAACACTAGAGCAGAACGCATCCCTAGAGGCTCAGACAGAGTCACTGAAGGCCATCCCGTGTGATCGGGTGTACGAGGAGCAAGTCAGCTCTGTGGGCCTCAGGGAGCAGCTTAGGGCTGCTGTCGACTACACCCGTGAAGGGGACACCTTAGTCGTTACAAAGCTGGATCGTTTGGCCAGATCAATCAAACATTTGGGGGAGATCCTTGAGGAGCTTGAGGGCAAGGGTGTTGGCCTTAGGATACTGGCCCTTGGCTTAGACTCAACCAATGCAACTGGAAAGCTGATGCTGAACGTTTTGGGGTCTGTGGCCCAATTCGAACGGGAGATGATGCTGGAGAGGCAGCTTGAAGGCATCGCTAGGGCGAAGGCGCTGGGCAAGTACAAGGGAAGGAAGCCAACGGCGATGATTCAGAAGGAGAGTGTTCTGGAATTGCTGGCTCAGGGTCTAGGGAAACGAGAAGCTGCCGAACGGCTTGGGGTTTCTGAAAGATCAGTCTACCGGATCGTCAAGGGTACCTGAGTGTTTTAGTGGGATTGATGGAATGAACAAGGAGGTGTTATAAGGTGTGAATAGCCTTTTAATATAGCGCTAGCTCCGAAATCGATTGCATCTTCACAGAAGCCCAATTCTTTAAAGTATTATTAGAGATATTAGTTTTATAATTTCTCTAATACTATACGTTATGAAAAGCTTCCAAGAGTGTCTCTTTCCATCTCTCTCACCTCACGAGAAACAAAGCGATTAAATATCCGTCTAATCTCAGCGTCTGATTTTCTGTCCAAGTTTCTAAATCTATCTGGAAAAACGCGATTTAACAAAGAAACAATATCTTCTCGCGAAAAAATATCAAAGTTCTGAAAGTACTTACTCTGTTTGTGGTTATATTTTACTTCGTGATAGGATTTTATCAGTTTCTTGCAGCGATCATAAGTCGAGCTCCCAAATTTAATATTGATCGCCTTTTTTACTTGGGCGTCAATTCGAGAAAGTAGCTGCTTGTCATTTATTTGAGAAAAGTAAAACATCCAACCAACATTACTTTCATTCAGTCGACATCCAGATACCCGAAGATTCAATCTCCAAATTGATCTCTCCAAGCTGTCTTCCGTGGCGGAGGCAATTATACGCATTAGGCTGCTAAGCAATTTCTTTTCGGTGCTTTTTCGGACAGATATTTTTGTCCCACAAAAATCATATCCCAAATACACCATACTTTCCAAAACGGAGGTGATCTCCGATTTTCCGCTGCCGATTGGGTGGGTATTTAACTTCTTTTTTCGCTTCAAGTCCTTAGCTATTAATGCAGCAAAGTGCTCTGCTTCAATCTCTGAAGTTATGCAAAGAATATCATCAACGTAACGGTGGTAGCTTAAGCCAAGGATATTGCCAAATTTCTCATCTATGCTCTTCAAATAGATTGACGCTAGTATATTGGAGATACTTAAGCCCTGAGGCACTCCAACTTTGTTTACCTTTGCCTCAGCTATTGCTGCACCAGTTGGCGTTTTAATTGCAGCTTCAATCAGCATTAGCGGGGCTTCGGATCGAACTCTGTTTCGAATATTCTGCATCAATATTTTATGGTCAATTTTATCGTAAAATGACTGTATATCAAGCTTTACAAATTTGTCGGTTGCTATTGAAGTCTGGGCAGACTTGATAGCTGAAGAAATTACTTGATGTGAGTGTTGAGGGCGAGCGCCATTAAAGCACTCTGCCAGAAAATTGTTGAGTGCGCGTAGTGTTAACTTATCCCTTATAGTTGGAATGGAGACCTGACGTGGCGGGCTTTCAGCATTTTTTATTATCAGTTTCTGCCGAAAAGGTGAGAATTTATACTGTCCACTCAACGCTCGGATCGAGATAAGGGCTACTTCACTTTCTCGATTTTCGTAAAACCGATCATAATTTGTTCCATCAACACCCCGTGCGCTGCTAGTGTTCAAATGGGTGTCTATTAGTTCAAGCAGCATCTCTCTTGAGAAATGACTTTCAAAAATATTTTGAGAAGTAATGTTCATTGTCCGCTTTCATAATTTAGCTATTAACAGGTTAATGCATCAATGAAAACGTGGCTAAAGCTACTGGCGTCAGAGCGAAGGCGGATGCAAAAAGGCGTGATGTAATCCATGAGGTAGCATATTTAATACGAAAAAAAATGGAAAATTCAATATTATTTCCATTGGGGTCTGTAAGGTTTTGTTTTCGGCTAAATATACTTGAAACTGCAATAGATAAGTAGTCTGATGTGGGGCTTTGTTGCACAAATCCTCGGATGGGATTCACTGTATGAATCCAGCGTGATAACTGGAAGGCATGAGCAGTTGGACCCCTACCAAATATAAGACCACGAATTGGTCATCCTACAATGACAGCTTG
>Ga0206127_1000696_pt1 | contig 40453 bp, 28 predicted proteins | sample Helgoland_Spring_6_FD_148646 | JGI IMG/M metagenome (GOLD analysis project Ga0206127, IMG submission 148646) | Pelagic subsurface seawater microbial communities from Kabeltonne, Helgoland, North Sea - Helgoland_Spring_Bloom_20160419_1 | ecosystem: Environmental > Aquatic > Marine > Epipelagic ...
CCAAAGTACCAGCCACTCACCGCCGCAGCCGGTGTCATGGCATAGCTCTCGGTGAGTTGCAGGCCAATATTATTCTCCACATCCAACAGTTCAAACAACGTGCCTTTCTCGGTGTGATCTGGGCAGGCGGGATAGCCGGGGGCAGGGCGAATACCGCGATATTTCTCTTTGATCAGGGCTTCGTTATCCAGGGTTTCATCTCCTGCATAGCCCCAGTGCTCGCGACGGACACGTTCGTGTAGGTGCTCAGCAAAGGCTTCCGCCAATCGATCCGCTAAGGCCTTGACCATAATCGCATTGTAGTCATCCTGCTGGGCTTCATATTCCGCAGCCAACTCATCAGCACCTATACCCGTAGTCACCGCAAAAGCACCTATATGATCTTTAATTCCAGTTTCTTTGGGGGCGACAAAGTCGGCCAGAGAACAGAGCTCTTCACTGGCTCCCGGCTTTTGAATCTGCTGGCGAATATGATGTAGGGTCGCTTTGGTTGAGCCATCTTCAGCATAAATTTCAATATCATCGTGGTTGACTGTATTGGCTTCCCAGAGACCAAACACTGCCCGTGCGGTTAAGCGCTTATTGTCGATAATATCTTTTAATAGAGCCTGAGCATCGGCAAACAGAGTAGTAGCTGCTTCGCCAACCACTTCGTCTTCAAAGATCTTTGGATACTTGCCGATCAGATCCCAGGTAATAAAGAATGGCGTCCAGTCAATGTAGGGCACCAGAGTTTCCAGTGGATAGTCGTCAATTACCGTCACTCCAGGTGTAGTAGGTAGAGTGGGCTGGTAGTCGCGCCAGTTGATCTGTGGCTTCTGTTTGATCGCGTCGGGGTAGGTGTAGACTGTTCCCCGAGGCGTTCTGTTAGCCGTACGCAGTCGCACCGCGTCATAGTCTCGGCGTATATCGGCGATAAAGCCATCGCGGTGTTCTTTGCTGATCAGCTTGCTGGCGACACCTACAGCACGGGAGGCATCAGAGACATAAATAGTCTGGTTGTTCTCGTACATTGGGGCAATTTTTACCGCGGTGTGGGCTTTAGACGTTGTGGCGCCGCCAATCATCAGAGGCACGGTAAAGCCCTGGCGCTGCATCTCTTTGCCCAGCGTCACCATCTCATCGAGAGAGGGGGTAATCAGACCGGATAGGCCAATAATATCCACATTCTGTTCACGGGCGGTGGTGAGAATTTTTTCCGCAGAGACCATCACGCCCAGGTCGATAACCTCATAGTTATTGCACTGCAATACTACGCCGACAATATTCTTGCCGATATCGTGGACATCGCCTTTTACCGTGGCCATAAGGATCTTGCCGTTGGTGCTGGCGGCGGCGTCTTTTTCGTCTTCAATATAGGGCTGCAGATAGGCCACGGCCTGTTTCATGACCCGAGCGGATTTCACCACCTGGGGCAGAAACATTTTGCCTGAGCCAAATAGGTCGCCGACTATATTCATGCCGTCCATCAGCGCCCCTTCAATCACCTGTAGGGGGCGGTCGGCCTGTTGCCGAGCCTCTTCAGTGTCTTCGACTATATAGGCGGTAATGCCCTTAACCAGGCTGTGTTCGAGACGACGGTTAACATCCGCATCGCGCCAGCTAAGATCTTCCACTGAGGCTTGCTTAGAGCCATCACCACGATACTTGTCGGCAATCGCCAGCAGCGCATCGGTGCCTTCAGCATTGCGGAATAGCACTACATCTTCAACCACATGGCGCAGCTCTTCCGGCAGGTCGTCATAGACCGCCAGCTGACCGGCGTTGACTATGCCCATGGTCAGGCCTTCGCGAATGGCATGGTAGAGAAACACCGAGTGAATCGCTTCACGGACCGGGTTATTGCCGCGGAAAGAAAACGACACATTGGAGATGCCGCCACTAATCATTGCATGGGGTAGGTTCTGTTTAATCCAGCCGCTGGCTTCAATAAAGTCGAGACCGTAGCGGTTGTGCTCTTCAATACCGGTAGCCACGGCGAAACAATTGGGATCAAAAATAATATCTTCCGCTGGGAAGCCAATATCATTGACCAACATGTCATAACTGCGCTGGCAGATCTCTTTGCGACGTTCAAGATTGTCCGCCTGTCCCTCCTCATCAAAGGCCATCACCACAATTGCAGCACCGTGCTTTTTACACAGTCTGGCGCGCTCGATAAACTCGGCTTCGCCTTCTTTGAGGCTGATGCTGTTAACCACAGACTTGCCCTGAATACATTTCAGGCCCGCTTCAATCACATCCCATTTCGACGAATCCACCATGATCGGCACTCGGGAAATATCCGGTTCGCCAGCAATCAGGTTTAGAAATTTAACCATGGCCGGCAGCGACTCGAGCATGCCTTCGTCCATATTGATATCGATAATCTGGGCGCCATTAATCACCTGTTGGCGGGCGACTTCTAGTGCAGCATCGTAGTTCTCTTCGAGAATCAGACGCTTAAATACGGCGGAACCGGTGACATTGCAGCGTTCGCCGACATTCACAAACAGTGAGTCACTCTTGATGGTAAAGGGTTCAAGTCCGGACAGGCGACAGGCTGGCTCGATTTCAGGTATGACACGTGGCGCCATATTGGCCACGGCCTTGGCAATTACCCGGATATGATCTGGGGTGGTGCCGCAGCAGCCGCCGACGATGTTTAACAGGCCAGCGCTGGCAAATTCCGCCACGGTCTCGCCCATGGCATCGGCGTCCAAATCATAGCCGCCAAATTCATTGGGCAGACCGGCATTGGGGTGGGAGCTGACCAATGTATCGGCAACCGTGGAAATATCTAGCAGGTGAGGGCGCAGCTCTTTGGGCCCCAGGGCGCAATTCAGGCCAACACTGATGGGCTTGCTGTGGCGTACGGAGTTCCAGAAGGCTTCAGGGGTTTGACCGGAAAGGGTGCGGCCACTGGCATCGGTAATGGTGCCGGAGATCATAATCGGCAGTTCAAATCCCTGTTTCTCGAATACCACCTGCACCGCAAACAGCGCGGCTTTGGCATTCAATGTGTCGAAGATGGTCTCCACCATAATAGTATCGACACCGCCTTCAATTAGGGCTTCGGTAGACTCTATATAGGCTTCAACCAACTCGTCAAAGGTGACATTGCGGGCGCCGGGATCGTTGACATCCGGTGACAGGGAGGCCGTTCTGCTGGTGGGGCCCAGAATACCGGCGACAAAGCGGGGTTTGTCCGGGGTAGAAAACTCATCGGCGGCTTTGCGGGCAAGCTGCGCCGAGACCACATTGATCTCCCGAGAGATTGCCTGCATATCGTAATCGGCCTGGGAGATGGTGGTGGAATTAAAGGTATTGGTCTCAATAATATCCGCACCGGCATCCAGATAGGCGCGGTGAATATCACAGATAATCTCAGGCTGGGTAAGGCTTAGAAGGTCATTATTGCCTTTCAGGTCAGTGTGCCAGTCGGCAAAGCGCTGGCCGCGAAAATCTTCTTCCTCGAGGGTATGACGTTGGATCATGGTGCCCATGGCGCCATCAAGAATCAGAATGCGCTGCTTGGCTGCCTGCTTAATTTTATCCGTCATATCGTTGTCTATGCCCTTGATTCGCTGTTGTATCAAAATATTTTGATGGATGCGCATGATACCAAAATAAATGGGAAAAGCGACCTTTAAAAGAAAATGAGGGTTTCGTCTGGGCCTGACTATGGCGTAAAATAACCCACTTATTTACTCAAGTTTAGGCAGCCAGCGTTAATTAAGAGTTAATTCAGAGCTTTTTTGCTAAAGCGCGCTGTCAGAATGGATTTTAGGGAAGACTATGCTCAACGTAACTATTACCGAATCAGCGCAAAAATATCTTGCTGGATTATTGGAAAAACAGAACTGTGAAGGCATAGGTATTCGCATGTTTGTCTCCGATCCGGGTACGCCGAAAGCTGAGACCTGTATCGCCTACAGCCGTCCCGGTGAGCATAACGAAGAAGATATGGTTGTTGAATATGAGGCTTTTAACGCCTACTTTGAGCAGCGTAGCATTGCCTTTCTAGATGAAGCTAAGGTGGATTTTGCTGAAGATAAATTTGGTGGCCAGCTGACCATTCGTGCGCCCAATTCCAGATTGCCCAATGTGAACGACGACAGCCCTATTGAAGATCGTATTAACTACCTGCTTTACAACGAGATTAATCCAGGCCTAGCGTCTCACGGTGGCGTAGTGTCCCTGTCAGAGATGGATGAAGGCTTTGCGGTATTGGAGTTTGGCGGCGGTTGTCAGGGTTGTTCGGCGGTGTCTATGACCCTGAAAGAGGGTGTTGAGAAGACCTTGATGGAAAAGATTCCCGAGTTGAAGGGTGTCCGTGATGTGACTGATCATACCGACACCAGTAACGCGTATATGTGATAACGCCAAGCGTTATCATCCTGAGCGAAGTCGAAGGATCTTATTGAAGTAGCGTTATCATCCAGAGCTAACATGCTGTAATCCCGAGCGTAGCCGAGGGATCTCCAGCAGTTGGCTGGGTAGGGAGCGCGCTGAGGGAGATCTCTCCACTCACTGCGTTCGGTCGAGATGACAGGGTGTTTTATTCGGTCGAGACAGTAGGTTATTCAGTTCGATCAAGACAACAGACTGCCAGTAACAATTTCAATAAAACACTCTATATATCAAACAGGCCCCCATGAGCGCACTAGCAGAAATCCAAGCCTTTTTACCCTGCGCCACACCAGATCGCTGGATCGAAAACGCCCTAGAAAACCAAACTCTAATGCTGATCGACCACGCCAATTGCGAAAAGAAAGCCGCTAGCACCGCCCTGAGCCTAATCAACCGCTACACCGATAATTTCGAGCTACTCAACAAAATGTCACGCCTAGCCCGAGAAGAGATGCGCCACTTCGAGCAGGTCATAGCACTGATGAAGCGCCGCAAAATCCCCTATGAGCATGTCTCCGCCTCTCGCTATGCCGCTGGCTTGCGGGATCTTGCGCGCAAAGAAGACTCGGCAAAGCTGATTGATGTGCTGATAATTGGCGCCTTTATTGAGGCTCGCTCCTGTGAGCGTTTTGCTCTGTTAGCGCCTCATTTGGATGCCGAGTTAGAGAAATTTTATATGTCTCTGCTAAAGTCTGAAGCACGCCACTATCAAGATTATTTAAAGCTGGCAAAAACTGTCGCTGGCGATCAATCGATAGATGATCGCATTGAGTTGATTGCCGAGCGTGAACGAGAGCTGATTGAGTCTGCGGATACCCAGTTTCGTTTTCACTCCGGGCCTGTTGGTTAGAGATCAGCTGAGCACATTTGATAGACATTAAAAAAGGCAGCCTGGGCTGCCTTTTTTAATGCTTTGGAATAATCACCACTGAAGCTAGTGTTTAGCGATCTTCCACTGCTGGGTAATCACGCACATCTGCACCGGTGTATAACTGGCGAGGACGGCCGATACGGTAGGGATGAGTAATCATCTCGTTCCAGTGTGAGATCCAGCCAACGGTGCGACCCGTGGCAAAAATAACCGTAAACATCTCAACTGGAATGCCCAGTGCCTTCAGAATAATACCGGAGTAGAAGTCGACATTGGGGTAGAGCTTCTTGCTGATGAAATAATCATCTTCAAGGGCAATTTTCTCAAGTTTCTTAGCCAGACGGAACAGTGGATCATTCTCCAGTCCCAATACCGCCAGAACTTCATCGCAGCTCTCACGCATAACCGTGGCACGTGGATCGTGGTTCTTATAAACGCGGTGACCAAAGCCCATTAGGCGGAACGGATCGCTCTTGTCTTTGGCTTTGGCTACATAGGCTTCGATATTGTCTTCGTGACCAATCTCTTCCAGCATATCCAGTACCGCTTCGTTGGCGCCGCCGTGTGCAGGGCCCCAGAGTGCAGCAATACCCGCCGCGATACAGGAGAATGGATTGGCACCAGTGGAGCCAGCCAGACGTACTGTTGAGGTGGAAGCGTTCTGCTCGTGATCTGCGTGCAACAGGAAGATGCGGTCCATAGCCTTGGCAATTGCCGGCTGGACTACGTAAGGCTCGCAGGGCGTGCCAAACATCATGTGCAGGAAGTTCTCTGAGTAAGACAGGGAGTTATCGGGGTAGATAAACGGCTGGCCGGTAAAGTGCTTGTGGCACATGGCGGCAATCGTTGGAATCTTGGCGATCAGGCGATGAGCAGAGATCTTGCGGTGCTCTTCGTTATTGATGTCCAGTGAGTCATGATAAAACGATGACATTGCTCCAACGACACCCACAAGCATGGCCATTGGGTGTGCGTCGTAGCGAAAACCACTGATAAAGTGCTCAACTGAGCGGTTTACCATGGTGTGATATTTGATGGTGTTAACGAACTCTGCTTTTTCTTCAGCGTTGGGCAGTGCGCCCTCGAGAAGCAGGTAGCAGGTTTCAAGATAGTCTGATTTATCCGCCAGCTGCTCAATCGGGTAGCCGCGGTGCAGGAGGATGCCTTTGTCGCCGTCAATATAGGTAATGTCTGACTGGCAGGCTGCTGTCGCCGAGAAGCCGGGATCGTAAGTAAACACATTGTGTGAACCCAGAGTACCAATATCTATTACGTCTTGACCTAATGTTCCTTTGAGAATCGGCAGCTCAATGGGAGCTTGACCTTCGATGGTTAGGGTAGCTTTACGATTACTCATGCAGGATCCTCTGATAAAACTTGATGGTTAGGGCAAAATTTCGAGGAGCAACTATAGATGTTCGCGGCAAATTGTCAATACTGGTGGGACTTCTGTCTGCTTTAAATCAGCTTTTATACTAGCGTGAACGGTGTATTTAAATAGCGGATATTCACTAGTGAAATACTATTTTGATAGTCTGTATGCTGATTTCTCTCTCGGGCAGGGCTAATCGGCTTTCAGTCGCCAATCGATTAACGGCGCGCACTTATTTTATATCAAAAGGGGTAAATTTGATTCGGCCCTGCGGATTGAATTTAGGCCACCTTGTAACTATACTGCTGCGCCATCAAAGCACTGCTCGTTCGCGCTCTTCTGCGACCAGGGTTTCTTGACTGTTTACCGTTTGATTCTATGCTGCCATAAGTTGCTTTAAGTTAATTGAATTCAGTGTAAATTCATCTCCGTTTTGTCGGATCACTACTTTTAAGGTAATACCCGCCGTGGACAAAAAAAGACCTGTCAATCTTGATCTTGGAACCATTAGTCTTCCAATAACTTCATACGTATCGATCTTGCACCGAATCTCTGGTGTGATTTTGTTTTTCTCCGTCGCGATCTTTCTCTGGCTACTCGAAGGCAGTCTTTCTTCAGAGCAGGGCTTTGCCGATGTTAAGGCGCTTTTCACCAATCCATTGTGCCAGTTTATTATCTGGGGCAGCTTGGCTGCATTGGCCTACCATGCGGTCGCCGGTATTCGGCACCTGATTATGGATCTCGGTTTCGGTGAAGATTCATTTGAAACAGGTCGCGCAACAGCTTGGGCCGCAGTGGTAGTCGCTGCGGTCATTATCGTATTAGTCACAGGGTGGGTTTTCTTATGGTAACTAACGTCACTAGCCTCGGTCGCAGTGGTTTGTCCGATTGGCTTATTGCACGAGTCTCAGCCTATGTGATGACCGCATACCTGATCTTTATTGTCGGCTATTTGATGCTGACCCCAGAGCTTAACTACACCCAGTGGGCGGCACTCAATAGTTCACTGCCAATGCGTATGTTTAGCCTGGTCACCATTCTCTCGATTGCCGCTCACGCGTGGATCGGCATGTGGTGTGTTTTAACCGACTACGTGACAGTGCGATTGATTGGGCCAAAAGCCACTGCACTGCGTATTATTTTTCAGTTGGGCATGATAGCAATTACCTTGCTATACGTGATCTGGGCTATCGATATTCTCTGGGGAATCTAAGTAAATGGCTAACATTAGAACAATGACATTTGACGCCGTAATTGTTGGCGGCGGTGGATCCGGAATGCGTGCTGCTCTGCAGCTGTCGCAGTCAGGATACAAAACAGCAGTAATCACCAAAGTATTTCCAACGCGCTCGCACACCGTTTCCGCCCAGGGCGGTATCACCTGTGCAATTGCCAGTGATGATCCCAATGATAAGTGGCAGTGGCATATGTATGACACTGTTAAAGGCGCTGACTTTATTGGTGATCAGGAAGCGATTGAGTATATGTGTCAGACCGGCCCGGAAGCGATTTTCGAGCTCGAGCACATGGGTTTGCCTTTCTCACGCACCGAAGAAGGGCGCATCTATCAGCGTCCCTTTGGCGGTCAGTCGAAAGACTTTGGTAAGGGTGGTCAGGCCGCTCGAACCTGTGCTGCAGCTGACCGTACCGGTCACGCGCTGTTACACACGCTGTATCAGGGCAACCTGAAAAACGAGACAACCTTTTTAAACGAATGGTTTGCTGTCGATATTGTTAAGAACTCTGACAACGCCGTAGTGGGCGTCGTGGCGCTTAATATTGAAACTGGTGAGACCGTTTATGTTAAATCCAAGGCCACTGTATTCGCCACCGGCGGAGCAGGGCGGATTTATGCTTCTACTACTAACGCCCACATCTGTACTGGCGACGGAATTGGTATGACGCTGCGCGCTGGCTTCCCGGTTCAGGATATTGAGATGTGGCAGTTCCATCCCACCGGTATTCACGGTGCCGGCACATTGGTAACCGAAGGTTGTCGTGGTGAAGGTGGTTATCTGGTGAATAAGGATGGCGAGCGCTTTATGGAGCGTTACGCACCCAATGCCAAAGACCTGGCTGGCCGCGATGTGGTTGCCCGCTCTATGGTGCTGGAAATCTTGGAAGGTCGCGGCTGTGGTCCAGATGGCGATCATGTCTATCTCAAGCTCGATCATCTGGGTGAAGAAACGCTCAATGCTAAGTTGCCAGGCATTCTTGAGCTGTCGCGTACCTTTGCTCACGCGGATCCGGTTAAAGAGCCGATTCCAGTGGTGCCTACCTGTCACTATATGATGGGTGGTATTCCCACTAACGTTAACGGCCAGGCTCTGACTGTTGACGACGATGGCAACGATCATGTGATCGAAGGCTTCTATGCCTGTGGCGAAGCGGCCTGTGTATCGGTTCACGGCGCTAACCGTCTGGGTGGCAACTCGCTGCTTGATCTGGTGGTATTTGGTCGAGCATCGGGCATGTTTATTGAGCAGCAGCTGCGTGAAGGCATTGACCTGAAAGACGCCAGTGAAGCGGATATCGAAGCGGCTATGGTCGGTTTGAATCAACTCAATGACTCAACCGGTGGCGAAAATGCTTCGGTATTGCGCGCTGAACTGCAGACCATTATGCAAAATTACTTCGGCGTCTTCCGTCGCGGTGACTTTATGCAGGAAGGTATTGCCAAGTTGGCCGCGCTGCGTCCTCGAATCAAAAATGTTGCCCTGGGTGATAAGAGTAACGCTTTCAATACGTCACGTATCGAAGCGCTGGAGCTGCAAAATCTATTTGAAGTGGCTGAGGCAACAGCAATTACCGCTGAAGCGCGCACCGAAAGCCGCGGCGCGCACGCCCGCGAAGACTTTCAAGAGCGCGACGATGTTAACTGGTTGTGTCACTCCGTGTTCTTCCCCTCGGATAAGCGAGTGGGCAAGCGCAGTGTCAATTTCAAGCTGAAAACACGCGAAGCTTTTGAACCCTCAATTCGTACCTATTAATAGGGGCTAACAGAATTATGTTAAACGTAAGTATTTATCGCTATAACCCAGAAGTTGACTCTGAGCCTTATATGCAAGACTTTGAGTTTGACACTCAGGGCAAAGATATTATGGTTTTGGATGTGCTCGAGAAGCTCAAGATACAGGATCCCACACTGGTCTTCCGTCGCTCCTGTCGCGAAGGCGTCTGTGGTTCTGATGGCATGAACATCTCCGGCAAAAATGGACTGGCCTGTGTTACGCCGCTGTCGGAAGCAGTGAAGAAAAACAATTTGGTCATTCGTCCACTGCCTGGCCTGCCCGTGATTCGCGATCTGGTTATCGATATGAGCCAGTTCTATGCCCAGTACGAAAAGATTCAGCCGTACATGATTAACAATACGCCGGCACCGGCGATTGAGCGTCTACAGTCTCAAGAAGAGCGCGCAAAATTGGATGGACTCTACGAGTGTATTCTCTGTGCCTGCTGTTCAACGGCCTGTCCTTCGTTTTGGTGGAACCCGGATAAGTTTATCGGTCCATCTGGTCTGTTGCAGGCTTATCGCTTTTTGGCCGACAGTCGCGATACTGCCACCGAAGCGCGATTGGCTAACCTAGATGACCCGTTCAGCGTATTCCGCTGCCATGGCATCATGAACTGCGTTCAGGTCTGTCCAAAAGGACTCAACCCGACCAAAGCGATTGGCCATATCCGCGATATGTTGATCAGAACCGCGACTTAGTTTCTGAATACCCTCGGTAAGAAGGGTGGTAGTGATCTGCTTTACGCTAACGGCCAGTTTTTACTGGCCGTTTCTGTATTAGAGGTTTAGAATACCGCTCATTAAATTTCGTCTATCCCGACCACCTTTAAAGGGGAATAATAGTAATGCCTGAGGGCCCTATGGAGCACTTTCTTCGCTCCTCTCACTTTTCTGGTGGTAACGCTGCTTACATAGAAGATCTCTACGACACCTATTTGCACGATCGCAATGCGGTTCCAGAGCAATGGAGCAGCTTCTTCGACACTTTGCCGCGCACTAACGGCAGCACAGCCCCCGATATTTCCCACGCCACTATAGTCCAGCACTTTGAGCTGCTCGGCCGCCGTCAAGCGCGCCCGACACCAGCTCCTGGTTCCGGTGGTATTCATCTGCAGCATGAGCGCAAGCAGGTTAAGGTTGTTCAGTTAATCAGCTCCTATCGCTTCCGCGGGCACCAGAAAGCCAATCTCGACCCCCTTGGATTGATGGTTCGCGAGCATGTGCCGGATCTGGATCTGCATTTTCACGGTCTGACCGAAGCCGATTTGGACACTACCTTCCAAACGGGCCCGCTTTATTTTGGCAAGCAGGAAGCGACGCTCCGTGAGATTGTAGAATCTCTTGAAGAGACCTATTGCGGCTCCCTCGGCGCCGAGTATATGCACATCACGTCTTTTTCCGAGAAGCAGTGGCTGGCCCAGCGCTTTGAAAGCGTGCGCTCCAAGCCAACCTACGGTGATGAGGCGCGAGTTGATGTACTCAACCGCCTAACTGCTGCTGAAGGCTTGGAAAAACATCTTGATTCCAAATACCCCGGCACCAAGCGCTTTGGTCTCGAGGGCGGTGAAAGCCTTATTCCATTGCTCGACTGCCTAGTGCGTCGCGCCGGTGAATATGGCGGCAAAGAAATTGTTATGGCCATGGCCCACCGCGGTCGCCTTAACGTGCTGGTGAATATTCTCGGTAAAAACCCCGCAGAACTGTTTGAGGAATTTGAAGGCAAGCGCTTGGTCAATACCTCCGGCGATGTGAAATATCACCAGGGCTTCTCATCCAATGTGATGACCCCCGGCGGTGAAGTACACATGGCGTTGGGCTTTAATCCGTCGCACCTTGAGATTTCCTGTCCAGTGGTAATCGGCTCCGGCCGTGCCCGTCAAGATCGACGTGACGACAAAACCGGCGAGAAAGTGGTGCCTATCCTAATGCACGGTGATGCGGCATTTGCCGGTCAGGGTGTGGTGATGGAAACCTTCCAGCTATCTCAGACTCGCGCTTACAAGACCGGCGGCACCATCCATATTGTGATTAACAACCAGGTTGGCTTTACCACAAGCCGCCAGGATGACGCCCGCTCAACAGAATACTGTACCGATATCGCCAAGATGGTTCAGGCGCCGATTCTCCACGTTAACGGCGACAACCCGGACGCAGTGATGTTCGCGGCGATGCTGGCGACAGATTATCGCTATGAGTTTGGCAAAGATGTGGTTATTGATCTGGTCTGCTATCGCCGTCGCGGCCACAACGAGACCGACGAGCCGTCTTCCACTCAGCCATTGATGTATGACGTGATCCGCAAGCACTCAACCACTCGCGAACTGTATTCGCAGAAGTTGGTGGCTGAAGGTGTGGTGACTCAGGATCAAGCCAATGAAATGTCCAATGATTACCGCGCCCGTTTAGATAAAGGCGAATTCGTGGTCCACAACCTGGTTCGCGAGCCTGACACCAGCCTATTTGTTGACTGGGAACCCTATCTCGGACACGACTGGCGCACGCCAGCCACTACCGGTTTAGATCTGAAGGCGCTACAGAATGTTGCCGCTAAGATTATCGATATTCCCGATGGTATTAAGGTTCAGCGCCAGGTCAGCAAAATTTATGATGATCGCCGCAAGATGGCCGGTGGCGCACTGCCACTGAACTGGGGTATGGCAGAACTGCTGGCCTACGGTACGCTATTGGAAGAGGGCTATCCGATCCGTTTTACTGGTCAGGATGTCCGTCGCGGCACCTTCTCCCACCGTCACGCTGTAGTGTTTAATCAGAATGATGGCGAGGCCTATTTGCCCCTGGCCAATATGTCTGATGATCAGCCGCAGTTTGATATCTATGACTCGGTATTATCGGAAGAAGCGGTGCTAGCCTTTGAATATGGCTACGCCACTACAGCGCCAAAAGGGCTGATTATCTGGGAAGCGCAGTTTGGTGATTTCGCCAATGGCGCACAGGTGGTCATCGATCAGTTTATCGCCAGTGGCGAACATAAGTGGGGCCGTCTCTCTGGTCTCACTATGTTGTTGCCCCACGGTTTTGAAGGTCAGGGCCCAGAGCATTCCTCGGCGCGTCTCGAACGCTTCCTGCAACTCTGTGCCGAGCACAATATGCAGGTGGTAAACCCGACTACTCCAGCACAGATATTCCACCTACTGCGTCGTCAGGCGATTCGCCCTATGCGTCGACCGCTGATTATTATGAGTCCCAAGTGGATTCTGCGTCACAAGCTTGCCACTTCCTCTCTGGAAGAGTTGGCTGGCGGTAAGTTTCAGGATGTGATGGCTGAAACTGAATTGGCGGCAGACAAGGTGACTCGCGTGGTGCTCTGCTCCGGCAAGGTCTATTACCACCTGCTGGAAGAACGCATGGCTCGCGGTATCGACAATATTGCTCTGGTGCGTATTGAGCAGCTGTATCCCTTCCCGGATATTGAATTGGAAGAGGCGCTCAAGCCCTATACCCAGCTAAAAGATGTTATCTGGTGTCAGGAAGAGCCGATGAATCAGGGCGCTTGGTACAGCAGTCAGCACCATATGCGCCATGTATTGCAGGGCATAGATCCAATGCTTCACCTGCGCTATGTAGGGCGTACCAGCTCTGCTGCACCGGCCTGTGGCTATATGTCTGCGCACCTTGAAGAACAAAAACAATTTATCGATGAAGCTCTCGCGCCAGAGGCGTAGTCAGATTCATTAAAAAGACTCGTAAAAACGACTCGCAACATAGGAAAAAACTAGATGGCCATTGAAATTAAGGCACCGACATTCCCGGAATCCGTTCAAGAAGGTTCCCTGGCAACTTGGCACAAGCAGGTTGGTGAAACGGTTAAGCGCGACGAATTGCTGGTTGATATTGAAACCGACAAGGTGGTGTTGGAAGTTGTTGCTCCGGCCGCTGGCGTGCTCACAGAGGTGCTCAAAACTGAAGGTGACATCGTCCTCAGCAATGAAGTGATTGCCCGTATTGAAGAGGGTGCTGAAGCATCAGCTCCAAGCGCTGCGGCAGCCGCAGAAGCCGTTGCAGAAGCCCCTGAGGCAACTGCATCTGGCGGTCTGATTAATCCAGCTGCGCGCAAGCTTGCTGAAGAGCGCAATATTGATGTGGCGCAGATTGTCGGCACTGGCAAAGGCGGACGCATTACCAAAGAAGATGTCGTCAACTACAAGGCGCCGGCAGCGGCTCCCGCAGTTGCTGCACCGGCAGCGGTTGCTGAGCAGGTATTGGAAGTGGGTGATCGTGTTGAGCGTCGCGTGGCGATGACCCGTATGCGTTCACGAATTGCCGAGCGTCTATTAGAAGTGACTCAGACCACGGCATCATTGACCACCTTTAACGAAGTGGACATGACCGCACTGATGAACCTGCGCAAGCAATACAAAGAAGAGTTCACCAAGATACATAACGGTACGCGATTGGGCTTTATGGGCTTCTTCGTCAAGGCCGCGGTTGAAGCACTGAAGCGCTTCCCCTCAGTAAACGCCTCTATCGACGGCAGCGATATTGTCTATCACGGCTATCAAGATGTGGGTGTAGCAGTTTCCACTGATCGTGGCTTGGTGGTTCCAGTTTTGCGCAACGCTGAGAACATGAGCATTGCTAATATTGAAAATGGTATTTATGACTACGCCATGAAAGCTCGCGACGGCAAATTGACCATCGACGAAATGACTGGCGGAACTTTCACTATCACCAATGGTGGTGTTTACGGTTCACTGATCTCAACGCCAATTATCAACCCACCCCAGTCAGCGATTCTGGGTATGCACAAAATCCAAGAGCGCCCAGTGGCAGTTAATGGGCAGGTGGTTATTCGCCCGATGATGTACTTGGCTATGTCCTACGACCACCGCTTAATTGACGGCAAGGGCGCAGTACAGTTCCTCGTGACCATGAAGGAATTGCTTGAAGATCCAGCTAAGATACTACTTGAAATATAAACTATACGTCTTTGATATCTATAGGAAATACCATGTCAGAAAAATATGATGTAATCGTTATCGGCAGTGGCCCAGCGGGCTATGTATCAGCTATCCGCGCCGCTCAATTGGGTCTTAAGACCGCCTGTATCGAGAAGTGGAAAGATGCCGACGGTAAAGGTGTCAACGGCGGAACCTGCCTCAATGTTGGCTGTATCCCGTCGAAGACATTGCTCGACAGCTCGTTCAAATATCACGAAGCCAAAGAAGAGCTTGGTATTCACGGTATCAGCACTTCCGGTGTGAAGATTGATATCGCCGCCATGCTCGAGCGCAAAAACAAAATCATCAAACAGTTTACTGGCGGTATTGTCGGTCTGTTTAAAGCCAATGGCGTTACCGGCCTTTACGGTACCGGCAAGCTGCTCAATGGCAAGAAAGTTGAGCTCACCGATAATGACGGCAACGTCTCGGTTCTTGAAGCTAACAACGTGATTCTCGCCTCAGGCTCTCTGCCTATCGCGATTCCCGTAGCACCGGTTGATGGCGACTTAATTGTCGACTCTACTGGCGCACTGGAAATTGGTACAGTGCCCAAGCGTCTCGGCGTGATTGGTGCCGGTGTTATCGGCCTTGAGCTGGGTTCAGTTTGGAATCGTCTCGGTTCTGAGGTGGTCCTGCTTGAAGCCATGGAAGACTTCCTGGCGATTATGGATAAAGGTATTGCCAAAGAGTCGAAGAAGATCTTTAAGAAGCAGGGTCTCGATATTCGTCTCGGCGCTCGCGTTACTGGCACTGAAATCAAGGGCAAGAAAGTCCATGTCACCTATGCCATGACCGATGGCTCCGAAGAAAAAGAAATCTTCGACAAGCTAATTGTCTGTGTGGGTCGCCGTCCCTTTACCGAAGGCCTGTTGGCTGCCGAGAGTGGTGTGCAGCTGGATGAGCGCGGTTCAATCTTTGTCAATGATCAGTGTGCCACCAACGTGCCTGGCGTTTACGCCATTGGCGATTTGGTTCGTGGGCCCATGTTGGCGCACAAAGGTTCTGAAGAGGGCGTAATGGTTGCCGAGATAATTGCCGGCCACAAAGCGCAGATGAACTACGACATAGTGCCAAACGTTATCTACACTCATCCGGAAGTGGCTTCAGTCGGCCAAACGGAAGAGCAGATTAAGGCCGCAGGCCTGCCTTACAACGTCGGCAGCTTCCCCTTTGCTGCCGTGGGTCGCGCTGTTGCGGCAAACGATACAGATGGCATGGTGAAAATTATTGCCCACGCTGACACTGATCGGATTCTTGGTTGTCACATAGTTGGGCCAAGTGCTGCCGATTTGGTACAGCAGGTTGCTATTGCCATGGAATTTGGCTCCAGCGCAGAAGATCTCGGTATGACCGTATTCAGTCATCCGACCCTATCAGAGGCAGTGCATGAAGCCGCTCTGGCAGTCAATGGCGCGGCTATTCATATGCCGAATCGCAAACGCCGCTAAATCGCAGTAATCGTTAAACGGAGTTGTCATCAGGCAGCTCCGTTGTTTTATTCATTGAAAAAACTTACGGGAACCAAAGTATGAACCTGCATGAATATCAGGGTAAGCAGCTGTTTGCCGAATATGGACTGCCAGTGTCGCAAGGCATTGCAGCAGAAACCGTAGCGGACGCTGTAGCCGCTGCCGATGTAATTGGTGGTGATAAATGGGTCGTTAAGGCTCAGGTCCACGCTGGTGGTCGCGGTAAAGCGGGCGGCGTTAAACTGGTTAGCTCGAAAGCCGAAATCGAAGCATTTTCTGAGAAGTGGTTGGGTAATAACCTGGTTACTTATCAGACAGATGCCAAAGGCCAGCCGGTTAGCCGTATCCTGGTAGAGACTTGCACTGAGATTGACCAAGAGCTGTATTTGGGCGCTGTGGTTGATCGTGGTTCACGCCGCATTATCTTTATGGCCTCCACCGAAGGCGGTGTTGAGATCGAGAAAGTAGCGGAAGAGACTCCAGAGAAAATTCTTAAAGCGATTATTGATCCGGTCACTGGCGCACAGCCATACCAGGGTCGCGATCTGGCTTTCAAACTGGGCCTGAAAGGCGTTCAGATTAAGCAATTTGTAAAGATCTTCTTAGGTCTGGCCAAGCTGTTTAAAGAGAAAGATCTTGAGCTGCTCGAAGTTAACCCACTGGTTATCACTGACGAAGGCAATCTTCACTGCCTCGACGCCAAAGTGATTATCGATGGCAACGCCATGTACCGTCAGCCAGCCATTAAAGCGATGCATGACCCCTCACAGGAAGATGCTCGTGAAGCTCATGCCGCTTCCTTTGAACTGAACTATGTTGCCCTCGACGGCAATATTGGTTGCATGGTCAATGGTGCCGGTCTGGCCATGGGTACTATGGATATAGTGCATCTGCACGGCGGTTCGCCTGCTAACTTCCTTGATGTAGGGGGCGGCGCGACTAAAGAGCGCGTTGTAGAAGCGTTTAAAATTATTCTTTCCGATACCAATGTTAAAGCGGTTCTGATCAATATCTTTGGCGGCATTGTGCGCTGTGATCTGATTGCTGACGGCGTAATTGGTGCGGTTGAAGAAGTTGGCGTTAAGATTCCAGTGGTTGTGCGTCTGGAAGGTAACAATGCCGAATTGGGAACTAAGAAGCTGGCCGAATCCGGTCTGGCAATTATTGCAGCAACCAGTCTGACTGATGCGGCACAGCAAGTTGTTAAAGCTGCGGAGGCTAACTAAATGTCTATCTTAATTAATCGTGACACTAAAGTTATCTGCCAGGGTTTTACCGGTGGGCAGGGCACTTTTCACTCAGAGCAAGCGATTGAATACGGCACAAAAATGGTCGGTGGTGTAACCCCGGGCAAAGGGGGAACCACTCACCTTGGGCTGCCAGTATTTAACACCGTTGCTGAAGCGGTTGAAGTAACTGGTGCTGAGGCATCGGTTATCTATGTACCGGCGCCATTTTGCAAAGACTCTATTCTTGAAGCCGCTTACTCAGGCCTTAAGCTGGTTGTCTGTATCACTGAAGGTGTTCCCACTCAGGACATGCTCGACTGTAAAGTGGTTTGCGATAGCTTGGGTGTACGCCTGATAGGCCCTAACTGCCCGGGTGTTATTACTCCTGGCGAATGTAAGATCGGCATTATGCCAGGTCACATTCACCTGCCGGGCAAAGTCGGCATCGTATCTCGTTCCGGTACTCTGACTTATGAAGCCGTTAAGCAGACCACTGATTACGGTTTTGGTCAGTCTACCTGTGTCGGTATTGGTGGCGATCCGATTCCCGGATCAAGCTTTATCGATATCCTGGCGCTGTTTGAAAAAGATCCAGCGACCGAAGCGATTGTCATGATCGGTGAGATTGGCGGAACCGCTGAAGAAGAAGCCGCTGCTTATATTAAAGCTAATGTAACCAAGCCTGTTGTCTCCTACATTGCCGGTGTTACTGCACCTGAAGGCAAGCGTATGGGCCATGCTGGCGCGATTGTTTCCGGTGGCAAGGGTACTGCAGACGAGAAGTTTGCAGCGCTTGAAGACGCTGGTGTTAAGACTGTTCGCAGCCTGGCTGATATTGGTGCTGGCCTGAAAGAAATTACCGGTTGGTAATGGGTAGGTTCTTTTAAGGTTTAAAAAAAAGCGGCTCTCGGGCCGCTTTTTTTATGCCTGGCAGAATGTATGTCTTGTCTGCGGTTCCTCATATTGTGCTCAGACCAGATCCGGTTTGTTATCTCAGAGGAATATGACTGATCCGAATAACTCAGCCATCGACCTGATTGGTAATCCACAATGTCTGATAGGGCTCCATCGCCACCGATTGCATCAGGCCATCGCAGGGCAACTGACTAATCAAATCCACCCAGTTTTCATTGTCGATCAAATTGATATCCGAGAGGTTTAATACCTGAACCTCAGCAGTGATATTACTGACACAAAAAATACTCTGCTGGCGATCAATACTCTGCCGCCAAAACCCAAATAGCCCACTGCCCAGATGCAGAGTGAACTGCGTGGCATTGGGATGGAAGGCGGATTGTCGGCGACGAATTTTCAACAGCTCACTAATCCCACTAAACACCTGATGCTCAGAACTCTTAGCATCCGCCAGTCGGCCCTGAAGCTCGCTGTACTGCCACTGATGGCGATTAATCGCGCGGTTGTGACCGGCATTTTCAACACGCTGATAATCATTGCGCGTGCCTACCAGGCTGTGGATATAGATTCCAGGCACCCCTTCAAGGGCAAACATAATGGCATGGGCGCAGAGAAAGCGCTGCAGTCCCCATTGATCCGGCCCCTCAGTGGTGCCCTGTAGGGCATCAAACAGTGAGATATTAATCTCATAGGGCTTGCGTTGCCCCTTATCTCCAGTGCGCCAAGAAATACGCCCACCAAAGGATTGCAGAGTCTCGGCAAGAGTGTCGATTTCACTTTCCTGAAGTAGACCCTCGGCAGGTCGCAGGCCAATACCATCGTGAGAGGCAATAAAATTGAAGTAGGCTGTCCCATTGCGCGCTGGTGGCATGCTCATCATCCACTGCTTGAGATAATTACAATCACCGGTGATCAAACTATTGACCAATAGCGGCGGCAGGGAAAAGTTATACACCCAGTGAGCTTCATTGGCATTGCCAAAGTAAGCCAAATTCTCGCGGTTGGGAATATTGGTTTCGGTGACAATAATCGCATCGGGCTGGGCATGTTCGATCAACGTGCGCAGCAGGCGAACCACTTCGTGGGTCTGCTCCAAATTAATACAGCTGGTGCCCGGTTCCTTCCACAAAAACGCCACTGCATCGAGGCGAAAAATACGCACGCCGCTATCCAAGTACTGGCGAATAATACGGACAAACTGTTTCAGTACTTCTGGGTTGCGAAAATTAAGATCCACCTGATCATGACTAAAGGTACACCAGACAAACTGACTGCCCCTGACCGTCTCAACCTCCTTCAGCAGGGCATTGGTGCGAGGGCGCACCACGGCGCTAAGATCATCATCCGGCGAGGCGGTGGCAAAGAAATTGCGCCCAGGATCGCGGTCGTTGAGAAAGTTTTCAAACCAGGGGCTGCGTGCTGAGCAATGGTTGATGACCAAATCGGACATCAGCGAGTAGTCCGCGGCTATAGCCTCAATATCCCTCCAGTCGCCGAGGGATTCATTGACACTGGAATAGTCGAGAACAGAAAAGCCATCGTCGGAGGTGTAGGGATAAAAGGGCAGTATATGCACCCCATTAATACAGTCTTCCACATAGCGATCTAAAAATCGTTTGAGGGTTTTCAGGGGTTTTTCGTTTGGCTGCAATACCGTGTCACCGTAGGCGATGACTAGACAGTCTTTTTCGTCCCAGTGATTGATATAGCGGGTGGGTTCATGGCGGGTGGGTTCATGGCGGGCGGGTTTGGTGGTGGCCTGTTGCAGTCCCATAAGCTCAATTAGCTGGTTGCTCAGCTGCTTATGGTTTTGGCTGTCAACAGCATCCACGCCCTCATAAATAGTGGTCAGATGGCGGGTGAGTGCATCAGCAAGATGGTTTGGGTTCATAGTGTTAGCGGCCTTAGCGCTGATTAAATTCTTCGGTGTCTGCCTCTACCGCAGCGACCAGCTGTTCAAAAATATCCGGCACAGCGCTGATAACCCGGTTCCAACTGGGAATAAACGGCTTCTCCATGGGGCTGGTAAAAAACACCTCCCCAGCCTTAATAATATTTTCCGCAAACATCTCCACGGCTTTTTCTTCCTCGTGAATATCCAGGGTTAAGCCATTCATAATTGCGTCGTTATGGCAGGTCTCAACTATATCCAGGGCCATGCGATAGTAGGTTGCCTTGAGCGACCTAAAGGCTTCATGACTAAACACCACACCCTGGGTGGCAAGCTTGCGGAATAGCGCCTTGGCAATATCGATGGACATTTTCGACAGGCCATCTTGGTCATTGTCCAACGACAGGTTCTGATGCTTGTGATCGTAGTTATCGGCAATATCCACCTGGCAGAGACGATTGCTGGCGTAATTGCGGTGCATCTCCGAGAGCACGCCGATCTCTAGGCCCCAGTCGCTGGGGATACGGATATCGTTAAGCACATCCCGGCGAAAGGAAAACTCCCCAGCCAAGGGATATCTAAAGCTGGCCATATAGTTGAGATAGTCAGTGTGGCCGACGGTCTTTTTAAGCGCACTCAACAGGGGCGAGACTAATAGACGCGATACGCGGCCATTGATTTTGCCATTGGCGACACGGGCGTAATAGCCTTTGCAAAACTCATAGCTAAAGCGCGGATTGGCGACAGGGTAAATGAGGCGGGCGAGTAATTCGCGATCATAGGTGGTGATATCACAGTCGTGCAGTGCCACCGATTCAGTCTTATTTGAGGCCAATGTGTAACCCATGCAATACCAGACATTGCGGCCTTTGCCCATTTCTTTGGGCGCCAAGTCGAGTTTTTGCAGTTTGGCATCCAAGGCTTTTAAACGGGGGCCATCGTTCCACAGCACTCTGTGGTGCTGGGGCAATACCGAGAAAAATTCCAGTGCCTGGCGATATTCTTGCTCGTTAGCGCGGTCGAGGCCAATAACAATCTCTGTCAGGTAGGGCACCTGTTTTAACTCTTTAACAATACCCTTTAGGGCATCGCCCTGAAGCTCTGAATAGAGCGACGGCAATATCAGCCCCATGGGTCTGGATTTAGAAAATGTCAGCAGCTCAGCCTCCATAGTCTCAACCGATCGCTTGGAGAGATTATGTAAAGTAGTGATCACGCCGTTTTGATGGAAGTCGCCCATGATTAAGTCTCTTTTATTGTTGGTTATGACTACTTGTTTTTAGTTGGAATATTTATTGGATTTTTCGAGCCACAGACTGACCCCTTCAACCCAGCCGAGAGGACCGATCTGTTGGCTGGTGTAGGAATCGTGGCTGCGCTTTAAGATTGGTGGCGAACGGTCATCAGCCCTGATTACCAGTGCCGATGAAGCGACTTCAAGCATGGCCACATCATTGTCGCCATCGCCAATAGCCAGTGTTTCACAATGCTTTGGCTCAGTTATGCTGGCCTCACGGTGATAGAGATCACGCAACTGGAGCATGGCGCGACCTTTGTCGACATCACCGCCAATATTTAGAAAACGGCCGCCCTGTAAAACTTTGGCACCAGCCTCTTTTAAACGGCAGACAAAGCTGATTTTGCGCTGCTTAGAGCCAATCCAGTGCACCGGTTCACTGTGTTCTCGCTGGTTGGCTAACTCGGCAGCGTTGAGTTCGAGACCGGTAATCGCCGCCACACCGGCAGCACCGGAAGCGGCATAAATGGAGTCAAAGGTTTCAAACTCACCCTTAAAATCGGCGGCTCGTTCGGCGAGAAGCTGCTGCCACTTGGCTCGGCGGGGCACATTGCGCAGCACCCAAAAACCGTCTTCTAAAATAGCGTGCTCAGGCTGAGTTTTAAAATAGCGACTGGGAATATAAATAGCCGCGCCATTCTCAACAATAAAGGGGTGACGGTTTTTAAGCTGCCCACGCAGGGTCATCACTTCAGCAAAGGTTTTACTGGTAATGGGAATCACCGGTATATTCAGCGTCTCAAGTTCGGCGAGCAATGGCCGCGCAGGGGCAAAACTGTAGCTGTGGTGGTCGAGAAGACTGCCGTCGAGATCAGTAAAGATGAGTCGCATAGTGATTTTATCCTCTCCCTGTCGGTTATATTAGAGTTGCTGATCTATAGCCTGCGGGCACTGTTTTGGTGCGCGGGAATAATGCTATGCGCCAATCTGGGCCTGCTGTCATCGCTGTATTTTCTCTGTTTGCCCTATTAACAGGCATCTGCTGTTGAAAATAGGGCGCTTTATTGGCCGCAGGGCTCTGTATGGGTTTTGAGCGCTGCTGGGCTGCTATGGTTATTGCAGAATTCGTGCCAAGCAGCGGCGGATATTTCTGCTACTGAATATGAGCCTCTCGTATTTACATGGCCGCTGATTAAAGGTACAAAGGGTTAAAAAAGGGCGTCAGTTAAGCGCCGCAGTGATTGCCTTCAGGCGACAACTCATCATTATAAAAATAAAAAAACAGAGGCTTCAGTATGTCGAACACACCAGAGATCGGATTGGGCTACACCATTTTGCGCCGCGCGGAACTCTCACCTGAGCGCAGAGCCCTAACCTTCGAGGGCAAGACCTCGACCTTCGAAGAATTTGGTCAGCGTATTCGCAAGCTTGCGGCTGTGCTGCGTGCCGGCGGCGTCTGTCGCGGTGATCGGGTGGGCTATATTGGCCTCAATCATCCTGTGTTTTTGGAAGCGCTCTACGCCTGTAGTTGTCTGGGAGCGATTTTCGTGCCGCTCAACTTCCGCCTCACTGGCCCCGAGATGCGCTATATCGCCAACGATGCCGGTATTCACACCCTGCTCGCCGACAATGGCCTGGTCTCCCTAGTGGATCAAGAGCGAGATAATCTGGTCTGTCAGCGTTATATCAGTATTGAGGAGGATGCGATCAACTGGGAGCCTCTGGAAGCATTGATGACCGCTAGCCAGCCGCTGCAATTGATTGAACAGGTGGACGCCGATGAAGTGGCCTTTATCATGTATACCTCGGGCACCACGGGCCTGCCTAAAGGCGCCATGCTCACCCATGGCAATCTGTTTTGGAACAGTGCCAATTCATCTTATGGCGAAGACTTTATGGGTGCCACCACACTCACCTGTGCGCCGCTATTCCATATTGGCGGGCTCAATGTCACCACCTTGCCGTCTCTGGCACGGGGTATTGAAGTGGTGCTGATTCGTTCCTTTGATGCCGCAGAAGTGTTGGCGGCACTGGAAAAATATTCCGTGTCGAGCATGTTTGGTGCGCCGACCATGTTCTTGATGATGAGCCAGCACGAGACCTTTGCCACCACCGACTTAAGTCATATTGGCGCCTTTGTAGTCGGCGGTGCGCCAGTACCGGTGCCGCTGATTAATCTTTATAGCGAGCGCGGTGTGCGCTTCTGCCAGGGCTATGGCCTAACCGAAACCTCACCCTTTGCAACCATGCTTGAAACCAGTATGGCACTGAAAAAGGTCGGTTCAGCTGGCCGACCGCCGATGTTTACCGAAGTGCGCATAGTTGATGGTGAGAATAAACCGCTACCTGCGGGTGAACATGGTGAAGTCTGTGTGCGCGGCCCCAACGTGCTTAAGGGTTACTGGAACCGCCCCGAAGCCACAGCCGATGCGATTGATGTTCAGGGTTGGTTTCACAGTGGTGATATAGGCTATTTCGATGATCAGGGTTACCTATTTCTCTGTGACCGGGTAAAAGATATGGTGATTTCCGGTGGTGAAAATGTCTATCCCGCAGAAGTTGAAAGTATTCTCTATGGTCATAGTGCCGTGGTTGAAGTTGCGGTGATTGGATTGCCTGATGAGAAATGGGGTGAGGCGGTGACTGCCGTGGCAGTGGTAAAAGAGGGCAGTACTTTAGAGCTTGAAGAGTTGCGTGAGTTTGCCAGTCAGAGTTTGGCGAAGTATAAGCTGCCGAGTAGACTTTATTTTCTCGATGAGCTGCCGCGCAATCCTGCGGGCAAGGTGCAGAAGTTTAAGATTAAGGACCAGCTCGTTTCCTATGACGATATTCCCAGCTAAAAGATTCAGTTAGGTTGCGCTTTTCTACAGATGATAAAAATAATTTTAGTCGGCTTAATGCGGCAATATAGGTAAAGGGAATCATGGATTACTTGTCACTTTTCAGAATGCCAAAACCGATGAAAATAACAGGAAGATCATCGAGTATTACCAATGCATTTATCAATTCAATTATTCCGATAATTGTGCCGACCAATGAGCAAGTGAAGGAGGCCCTTGATATTCTCGGCATGGATCACGACAAATTCGAATGCTCATACTGTGGCTCTACCGCCACAGAATGGGATCATCTAAGGCCTTTAGTCTTAAACAAGAAGCCTACGGGTTATGTATCAGAAATTCATAATCTGGTACCGGCATGTGGAAAATGTAATCAGTCAAAGGGCAATAGGGAATGGGATTCCTGGATTATAAGTACAGCAAAGTTATCACCTAAAAGTAGAGGTGTTAAAGATTTAGAGGATCGAATTAAACGGCTGTCAGCTTATGACAAATGGCTAGAGCCGACAGTAGTTGATTTTGAAATGATTGTAGGCAAAGAAAAATGGGAGCAGCATTGGGAAAATTGGCAGCTTGTACAAAACACAATGCGCGAAGCTCAGACGTTAGCAACTGATATTAATCAGAAAATAGCTAAATCATATGGAAAGCTTTAACAATAATGTCAAATCGATTCGTAAAACAGCCTTGAGCCCAGAGTAAAAGTTTTCAACTTTTACGAAAATAGCCCTGAGTCCAAAGTAAAAGTTTTCAACTTTTACGAAAATAGCCCTGAGCCAAAAGTAAAAGTTTCCAACTTTTACGAAAACAACCCCTGTACAAACCAGCGATCCGTCCCAGCCTGCTTAAACAGCCAATACCGCGAACCCTGATTATCGCAAGCCAAGTAATAATCACGCTGCTGATCAGTCTGCCACCAGTTGTCACTTAGCCTCTGTGGGCCGCTTAGAATATACAGCGGCTGACGCCAAAACAACTGCTGGTTACGCAACTGAATGGCAATAGGCTTGGGCAATAACCAGAGAGGTTGCAGACCACTGTGCTCAATACTCAATTGCTGATACTCCCCCGGCGCGACAATCTTTCCCGCTTCCTCGGGTAAATAATTATTCCCCAGGGCTGGCTGTTGCAGAGCCTCTGGCCCCAGCCTTGCACGCAAACTATCAATCAGCCGACCCGCCTCAACGCTCTCTTCACCAACTAGCGCAGAGCCAAATAAATCCAACCCCTCCGGCAGGCCATCAACAAAATCATCGCTGGATAATATAATCGTTTCTATGCTGGCGGGTAAGTCTATTCGCTCTAATTGAAGGCGGCTTAAATCAAGTAACATCGGCCAGCTGTTCTGATTTCCCGAAAGGCTCACAGACATAGAGCTGGGCTCGCCTATTAGGGGCTCAAACCGCCATTCAATTGTACGGCAATAGCACTGGCGAGCTTGCAGATAAATACTCAACCGCTGGAGCAAGGTCTTCATCGGAAACAGTAAACCCTGCTTGCTGAAAATACCCTGAGAGCTCTGCAGTAAATCATCAAAGATCAGCGGCGGCTTAAAGCGCTCCAGTTGACAGGGCTTCTCTCCGAGTAGTAATTTCAGTTGATCGACTATTCCAGCACCAAAGCGACTGGCCAGCTCAGCGCGGGGCAGGGCCAGTAGATCGCCGAGAGAGTTTAATCCGAGCTGATAAAAACTTTGCTGTTGGCGTCGCGGAACCTTGAGTAGGCTCAGTGGTGTTAGGCAAAGCTGTTGTTTTAGCTCGGCGCTCTCAGGCAGCTCATAGCGAAAGCCTGGTCGACATAGCAGACGTGCGGCATCGGCACTACCGGCAATACCCATATCAAGCTGGGTGCAGCGAAGGGATAGATTTTTTTGTAATTGCTCAAGTAACTGCCGGTAGCTGTGAAAGAGTTTTTCACAGCCGCTTAATTCAAGCCACAAACCCTGCTCGGCAATAATTACGCCTGGACTGAAACGGTAGGAGATTAATGCCAGCTGTTGCAGGATGGTTTTTTCGCGCTCTGGCTGCTGTTGTAGTGTCAGCAGTTCAGGACAGAGAGCCAGAGCCGTAGAGAGTGACAGATGCGCTTCTACACCAGATTGTTTAGCGCTGTCATTGCAGCATAAAACACGCACCGCATTGTTTTCTTGGCCGACAACGGCAATCGGTTTTTGCCTCTGCTCGTCGGTGTTTAAATCCTCTTGCTGTCTATCGAGAATGGCATCCAGGGGCAGCAACGGGAAGTGCAGATAGAGCCAAATTTTTTCCGGATAACAGTCTGTTACCCCTGTCGCGGTGGGTAATATTGAAAATCCTTTTCGTCTATTTCCTTTTGCGCCATAGCGCGAAGGTCTCAGGCGTTGAGTCTCTGTTCGCGAGTTTTAAGGCGTGGAATATCCGTTGAGATTGGAATAGTAGGATGGATGCTATTGACCGGCAATTTGGCCAGAGAGGTCTGTGAACTGAGATCCTTACCCCGAGGAATTAACAGCTGCTCTCCCGGTGCCACACCGCGTAGTTTGCGTACACAGAGACGAAGGTTTTTCTCACCGACAGAATCGACCTCTAGGCGCAGGGTGGCAGGTGATGAGGCGGAGAGCGTATTCTCAGAAGCTCCTTTATTAGAGGAGAGCAAAAAGGCCGCATGACCACTGTCCGCAGCAGCCAGTTGCAGCTTGCGCAGATCGCTATAACTGGGCATCTTATTATCACTCCAGGCCAATAACAGTGCATTGTTGCGGATGCACTGCTCAGCGACCCAGAGCCACTCACGTTGCGTTTTACTCTGCACTATAAGCACCTTTTGCAAGGCAATGCCGGCGACAGCCAATGCCGGAGCGTAGGGCTGATATGGCGGGTCGAGCCAGACGCTGAGATGATTGTTTTGGCAGTAGTCTTTGATCGTTGGCAGCAGCAGTGAAAGCTCGCCAATTCCTGGACGTTGGACCAGTAATTCAGTTAGTGCAGCGGTGGGCCAGCCACCCTTTAATAGCAGATCAATTTGATCATTGCCGCTAGAGACACTGCGCTGAGTGGGTTTTTGACTCTGTCCGCGCCAGGTATCATGGCGGGCGAGGAGTTTTGTTATTATTTCAGTATTGGGCATAGGTGGGCGCTCTCGATATACTGTTAATATATACAGTATTCTGCCAAATGTCACTGCGGAATTTCATTTCAGTGCTTATGATTGAAGAGGGTTGGTAGCAGTATTCTGAGGCCGTAATATTGAACCCAAATCGTCTAAAGTGTTAAGGTGAGCTCCGTTTTACGGCGTCGAGAAAAAAGGCTATGGCCCCAAATACAGCAGCTGAACAGCAGATAAACCCGAACTGGAGCGTTCTTGCTCCGGCCCTTGTGGCTATTTTGCAGGCAGCGGAAAAAGACGGCGCCAATCAACAGCATCTGTTACGGGATTCTGGATTACAGCAAGACCAGCTAGCAATACTCGACCGCCGTTTTCCGGTCGCCAATTATTACAAACTCTATCAACTAGCTGCCGAAGCCTCTGGAAACCCCGATATTGGTCTCTCGGTGGGTCGTATCATCTATCTTAAAGGGCTCAACCTACAGCTCTATACCTGCTCACTGTGTAAATCCTTTCGCGACTACCTCAACTTAATTCCGAGTACCTTAAAGATGCGCGGTGATATAGGTGAAACCACCGCTCATCGCGACGCTAATCTAGTGGAGCTGCGCTGGGAGCCGCTGCTTAAAAGCAGTGGGCTAAAACGTTACTGTAGCGATGAAGTGCTCTCGGCATCTGCGGCCATTATCAACTCACTCTGTGTGCGGCCAGTGCCAGTGGTGAAAGCCAGTTTCACCTATCCTCAGCCCCAGGATACCACCCAGTTAGAAGCCATTTTTGGCCGATCTATCACCTATAATCAGCCTTATAGCAGTCTGTTTTTTGACAGTGCCGCACTGGATTTCCAGTTGCTTAAGCAGGATTACCAAGAGGGGCCGGATCTGAGCAAGCCCTTTAGTGAATTGTTTGAAACTGATCAAGCGGTCGACGAGTTTTTAGCCAATCTCAAGTCCTTTATGATGCGTCGTTTGCCTGAAGGCGAAGTGAGCATTGATAAGCTTGCCAGTTTGATGAATATCTCCCGACGCACATTGCAGCGTCGCCTCTCCGATCGTGGCACTAACTTTTTACAAGTGCTTCAGGAGGTGCGTTCGCGTATGGCCCTGCGCTATCTCTCTGATGATCGTCTGGGTATAACCGAGATTGCTTTTCTGTTGGGCTATGCCGATCAGGGTTCGTTCTCCAGCGCCTTTAAAAGCTGGCACGGCATGTCCCCAAGAGATTTTCGCCGCAAGTGAAAAGCCCGCAGGGCTTTTCATCCTGAGAGAGCGCAGCGAACCGAAGGATCTCCAGAAGTTAAAGAGCCCGCAGGGCTTTTCATCCTGAGAGAGCGCAGCGAACCGAAGGATCTCCAGAAGTTAAAGAGCCCGCAGGGCTTTTCATCCTGAGAGAGCAACCTTTCATTGTCATCCCGACCGCAGTGGAGGGATCTCCTGCAGCTGACAGCGGGCCCTTAGGCTTGGCTGGTACTTTTCAAACGCAGGTGCCTGTGTGAGGAGATCCTTCGGCTACGCTCAGGATGACAGGTTGGGTGGTGGTATGACGGTTACCTTGCCCGCCACGCGCTTCGTCATTCGGCTACTTTTTGATGCCACCCACATTGTCATCCCGTCAGAGCAATTTTTTATGTCATCCCGACCGCAGTGGAGGGATCTCCTGCAGTTGGCAGCGTGCTTTTGGGGTTGGGTGGTTTTTTCAAAGCAGGTGCCAGTGTGAGGAGATCCTTCGACTACGCTCAGGATGACAGGCTGAGGTGGTTCAGAGTGACATGGCAACCTTTCATGTTATTCCAGCGACATTGTCATCCCGACAGAGATTCTATGTCCAAAATCAACTCATTCCGCCACTTGGCATTGATTCCCCTAAAGATGGCGCTTATTCCCAAGCTGGCAAACAGCGGCCTGCCTAGTATCGAAGTATAAAACCCTAATCTTCAATCTGTGGAAAAACCCCTATGTCTCTCGATTTCGATAGCGCCCGCCTAAACAACAGCCACCTAACCGCTGAACACGAGGAATGGCGTGCCCAGCTGCGGCGCTTTTTCGATCGCGAGGTGATTCCCTTTGCTGATCAGTGGGATGAGGAGGGTGCGCTTCCGGATGAGCTGTGGCCCAAGGCTGCGGCGGTGGGGATTCTCGGTTTGGGCTATCCGGAAGAGTTTGGCGGTGTCTCTGAGGGCATCGATATCTGGCACAAAAATATCCTCAATGAGGAGATGGCGCGGATTGCTGTTGGCGGTTTGAGTGCGACTTTAATGGTCCATGGAATTGGCTTGCCGCCGGTGCTTAACTTTGCCAGCGACTCAATCAAGCAGGAAGTTGCGCCACCGGTTTTGGCGGGTACTAAACGAATTTCTCTGGCGATTACCGAGCCGGGAGCCGGTTCTGATGTGGCGCATTTAACCACTACTGCTAGGCTCGATGGTGATCACTACCTGGTCAATGGGTCGAAAACGTATATCACTGGCGGCATGAATGCTAATTGGTTTACGACGGCTGTGCGCACTGGCGGTGAAGGGGCAGGGGGCGTTTCGGCCTTGCTGATTCCGGCGGATTTGGCGGGTGTGTCGCGTACCGCTCTAGATAAAAAACAGGGTTGGTGGTGTTCGGATACGGCGACGATTTATTTTGATAATGTCCGTGTGCCGGTGGGCAATTTGGTCGGTCAGGAGAATCGTGGGTTTAGTGTGATTATGACTAACTTTAATTCCGAGCGACTGGCTATGTCTGTGGCGATGGAAGCTTTTTCACGGGTCTGTTTGGAGGATGCGGTGAACTGGGCGCGGGAGCGCAAGACCTTTGGACAGCGGTTGGCGGATCATCAGGTGATTCGGCATAAGATCGCGGAGATGAAGCAGCGGATTAATGCCACTCAGTGCTATCTCAATCAGATATCCGCTGAGGTAGAGGCCGGTCGTGAGCATGCTGGGGATATTGCGCTGTTAAAGGTGCAGTCGAGTCAGACGATGGAGTTTTGTGCCCGGGAGGCGATGCAGATTCTTGGGGGTATGGGCTATATGCGTGGCGGTCGTGTGGAGCGGATTTATCGCGAGGTGCGGGTCAATGCCATCGGCGGTGGCTCTGAGGAAATTATGCGAGATCTGGCGGCGCGTCAGTATGGTCTCTAGTAGAAGAACCTGTCTGGCAGACAAAAAAATACCCCGGTTCATATAAGTGAGCGGGGTATTTTTATATTCACGGAAAATTCATTCCTGAGCTGTTATGCAAGCAATGGTCCGAGCTTCATGGCAATGCCCATGTCGCCTTGAATCTTTAGCTTGCCAGACATAAATGCCATGGTGCCGTCGAGCTTGCCCTCGGCCATCAACATAAAGTTCTCTAGGCTCAGGGCCATAGTGCACTGGGCTTCAATATCATCGCTGCTGATGACGTTGGGAACCTGTGTTGCGTCGAGAACGATATGGCCGTCATCGCCGAAATCAAATTTAAGGATCGCGCCTAAACCACAATCTTCGCCAATTTTTTCTTTTAAGCCTGCTGTTACTGCATCCAAAGACATATGTTTCTCCCCATCGTTAGAATTATATAGAAGCTGGTATGCTAGCTCCTTAAAGATATTTTCAGCTGTACTGTAAAAATGTCTGACGGATAAATCAAGACATAATCTATGCCAATGTCGGCTACTCGACAGCAGACTGAGATGATTGGAAGCGGATAATGACATTTGTACTGCTGATACATTAGACTCCAGCCCAGTTAGCAATCAAAAAATAAGAATAGTAAGAATAATAAGAAGAGTGTCTATGCATCAGACAGCAGCAGTGGATCAAACAAAAGCATCACCAAGGGCAATGGGCATTCTGTTGTTTCTCACAGTGCTCAATATTCTCAATATGGTCGACCGCACCCTTATCGCCAGCTTTGGGCCGCAAATTATTGCCGATCTAAATTTGACGGACTCCCAGTTTGGTGCCCTGACCGGTTTTATCTTTGTTTTTTTCTACGCCATTATGGGGCTGTTTATGGGGGCCTTGGCTGATCGTTTCCATCGGCCTCGACTAATCGCTGCGGGTCTGCTGTTGTGGAGTGTGCTGACGGCCGTTTCCGGGGCGACAAAAACCTTCTTGCAGATTGGTCTGGCGCGGCTGTTTATTGGCGTCGGCGAGTCCACCATGACCCCTTCATCGATGTCGATGATCTCTGATCTATTTCCTCAGCGCCAGCGCGGCACGGCGGCGGGGCTATATTATTTAGGTGTTCCTCTGGGTGCTGGTGGTGCCTTTATTGTCGCCGGTGTGCTGGGGCCTATGATTGGCTGGCGCAACTGTTTCTTTCTGCTCGGGGGCATAGGTATTGTCCTGGCGGGCGTGCTCTATAGGGTCAAAGACCCTCAGCGCGGCGCTATGGAGCCTACAGTTGATGCCAGTGCGCCGAAGATCAAAGAAGCGAGCGGCTGGCGTGAAACCCTGCCGGAGATCTTGTTGGTAATCAAAGCCAACCCTGCATTGGCCTGGACCATGCTCGGGGCGATTTTTTTACATATTCCACTGGGTGCGGGCAACTTTGTAATGGTGTGGATGGAGCGCGAACGGGGTTTTGAACTGGCGGAGATTCAGTCCCTGTACGGCCTGATCTATATTATCTTCGGCACTGCCGGCACCTTTTTAGGCGGCTTTCTCAGTGACTGGTATCAGTCGCGCTGGAAGGGCGGGCGGATCCGTTTTCTCGCTATTCTGATGTTGGCGGTTGCGCCTTTGACCCTAGCCTTTCGCTTTGCCTCGCCGGATTCGCCGATGTTTTTTATCGCACTGGCTTTCGCGCTGTTTAGTGTCAGTTCCTTTTACGGTCCGGCTTTTTCCACAGTCCAGGATCTCACGCCAGTGCGTCTTCGCGGTTTGATGACGGCCTTGCTGTTGGTCGCCTGTAATCTGGTGGGTATGGGCCTTGGTGCGCTGATGACCGGTCTTATCAGTGATCTGTTAACCGCTGCTCAGGTGTTTGAGCCTGTGACCAAAGCGCTGTTAGTCGGGGATGGCTTCGGCTTCTTTGCTGCGCCGAGCTTTATTATGGCCTCGATTTATCTGGAGCGAAATCGGCGGGCTGCTGCCGCAAAAGCTGCGATTGAGGCCTAAGAGCCGATAATAAAGGAATGTCATCGACCCTTATATAGATGGCGTCTTATCCAAAGAGAAGGCGACGCTGCGATAGTACTATTTTACTCTTGTATTTAGGGTAAATAGCACTGCGCACAAGTCGCTCTGGGGGAGTTGTTACATGCCGAAGAAAACACTACGAATAGCCGGTGCCAGTGGGTTTTGGGGCGATGCTACTCACTCCACCTCACAGCTTTTAAATCAGTCTAGCGTAGACTTTATTGTCTACGACTATCTCGCCGAAATTACCATGTCGATCATGGCTCGAGCCCGAGCTAAGAAGCCTGAAACTGGCTATGCCCTGGATTTTGTCAGCGCGGCAATGAAACCCAATTTAAAAGAGATCGCTCGTCAGGGGGTCAAAATTGTCTCCAATGCCGGCGGTGTTAATCCCCAAGCCTGTGCCAATGCGCTGCGCGCGGTGATTGCCGAGCAGGGCTTGGATCTACAGGTGGCCTGTATTATTGGCGATGATCTGTTTGATCAACGCGATTCGCTCGCGCAACAGCAGCACAGTGAAATGTTTAGTGCTGAGCCCTTTCCCCCGGTGGCCAAGATCGCCAGTATCAATGCCTATCTAGGCGCCTTTCCTGTGGCTCTGGCGCTGCAACAGGGCGCGGATATTGTTATCACCGGACGCTGTGTGGACAGTGCCGTGACATTAGGTGCCTGTATCAATCACTTTGGTTGGGGTCGCGATGATCTGGATCAGCTGGCCATGGGTTCTCTGGCGGGGCATATTCTCGAATGTGGGCCTCAGGCAACCGGCGGTAATTTTACCGATTGGGAGCTGGTGGAGAGTCTTGAGACTATTGGCTACCCGATTGCTGAAATCAGCGCGGATGGCAGTTTTGTCTGTTCAAAACCGGCAGACACTGGCGGGCTAGTCTCGGTGGGCACTATCGCTGAGCAGATGGTCTATGAAATTGGCGATCCTCAGGCCTATATTTTGCCGGATGTGGTCTGTGACTTTTCTCAGGTGAAGCTTGAGCAGGTGGGTGAAGACTTGGTGGCGGTGACTGGGGCAACGGGTTTGCCTGCACCCAATACTTACAAGGTTTGCAGTACCTATGGCGACCAATGGCGCGGTGGTCATCTGCTGAGCCTCTATGGCATTGATGCCAGTAAGAAGGCTGAGAAGCTGGCGGCGGCAATCTTTGTTGCATCGCGACGCACACTCAAACTCTATGGCCTGGCGGATTTTAGTGAGACCAGTGTCGAGGTGATTGGCGCGGAATCTCAGTACGGTGCTGAAGCTCAGACTGGACGCTATCGTGAAGTGGCGCTTAAAGTTGCGGCCAAGCACGCTGATGCCGCGGGCATAGGTATTCTGTTAAAAGAGATGACCGGATTGGGTCTGGCGACACCGCCTGGGCTCTGCGGTTTTGCCGGAGGGCGACCCAAGCCTTCTCCTATCGTTAGGCTGTTTTCCTTTGAGCTGCCAAAAGGGGCTGTGACTCCTCAGGTGGAAATCAATGGTCAGCTGATCGACTGTCCCGATACTCAGGGCACAGCGCTGGATCTTCAGTCCATTGTCCGTCCAGCTGCACCGGCACTGCCAATCTCAGACAATCTAGTCGACGTGCCCCTAGTGGCTCTGGCCTACGCCCGCAGTGGCGACAAGGGCAACAGAGCCAATATCGGCATCATCGCCCGCAGGCCCGAATACCTACCGTATATTTACGCGGCTCTAACCGAACAGGCCGTGGCCCAGCGCTTTGCCCACTTTATGCAATCTTCAGCCGACAGGCCGGTTCAGCGCTATCTGATGCCCGGCTGCCAGGGCATTAACTTTTTAATTCACGACGTGCTCGGTGGCGGCGGTATGGCCAGTCTGCGCAATGACTCTCAGGGCAAAGGCTATGGCCAGTTGCTGTTGGACGCACAGATTCCAGTGAGCGCCGAAATAGCGGCTCAGTTGGCTGATTGAATTCTGTAAAAATAATAATAGGGAGACAGCCCGATGGCAGTATTTGCCTCAAAGATAAATACCAGTTCCGAGACTTTTTTGCGCCAGCGCGCCGAGATGCTGGAGTTGGTGGACAAGCTCAATGAGCTTAATGGCCGCGGCCGCATCATTTCTGAGCAGCGCAAGCCGCGCTTTGATAAGCGCGGTCAGCTGACACCTCGGGAACGTCTGGCGCGACTGCTGGATCCGGGCATGCCGTTTCTTGAGATCGGCAATCTCGCCGGCTATCTGGTGGACACGAAAAATCCTGCCAAGTCGATTCCCGGTTCCACAGTGATTGCCGGAATAGGCTTTATATCAGGGGTACGCTGCGTGGTCGTGGTGGATGATAGCGGCATTATGGCGGGTTCTATGACTACGGCCGGTGGCTATCGTCTGCGTCGGGCCGAGCAGATATCTCTGGAACAAAAATTACCCTTTGTGCATTTGGTTGAGAGCGCTGGTGGCGATCTAATGAACTACACCGTGGAAGGCTTTAGTGCTGGTGGCGCATTGTTTGGTGCTCTGGCTCAGCTGAGTAAAGCGGGTATTCCAGTGATCTCTATCCTGCATGGTTCGTCCACGGCTGGCGGTGCCTATATGCCCGGTCTCAGTGACTATGTGATTGCTATCAAGGGCAAGGGCCGCGCCTTTTTGGCGGGACCACCCTTACTCAAAGCGGCCACCGGAGAGATCGCCAGCGAAGAAGAGCTTGGCGGTGCTGAGATGCACGCGACCATTTCAGGTCTGGCGGAATATCTCGCCGAGAACGATGGTCAGGGCATTCAGATCTGCCGCGAACTAATTCAGCGCTTGCAGTGGAATGACGACTGTAGATTGCCCCCTAAACGCAGCTTTGCCGAACCGATTTATGATCCGGATGAGCTGGCCGGTGTGATCCCAACGGATTACCGCACCCCCTACGATATGCGTGAGCTGGTAGCCCGAGTGGTGGATGGCTCAGATTTTCTCGATTTTAAACCGCGCTTTGGTGTCTCCACAGTCTGTATTCAGGCGGAGATCTACGGCCAGGCGGTGGGCATTATCGGCAATAACGGCCCCATAGATCCCCAGGGCGCCAATAAGGTCACGCAGTTTTTACAGCTGCTGGATCAGGCCAATATCCCGGCGCTGTTTTTCCAAAATACCACTGGCTATATAGTCGGCACCCAATCGGAACAGGCGGGCATGATCAAGCACGGCTCGAAGATGATTCAGGCGGTGCGTAATGTGGATATACCGCGCATCACCTTTATGACCGGCGCCAGCTTTGGTGCCGGCAATTACGGCATGTGTGGCCGTGGCTATGATCCGGATTTTCTCTATACCTTTCCCAATGCCCGCATGGGTGTGATGGGCGGCGAACAGGCGGCCAAGACCATGTCCATAGTAGCGCGGGGTAAGGCTGCAGCCATGGGCGTGGAGCCGGATGAGGAACAGCTGGCCCAGCAAGAACAGATGATGGCCCATATCTTCGATTCCCAGTCAGATGCCTTTTACACCTCAGGTCATATGATGGATGACGGCATGATTGATCCGCGGAATATGCGCAGCACATTGGGTATGTTGCTGGAGACGGTTCGGGAAGGGCGCAATCGCTCCGTGCGACCCAATAGTTTTGGCGTTGCGCGGCTGTAATAAGAAGGTGCGGCTGTAATAAGAAGGTGCGGCTGTAATAAGTAAGGCACAGTCTTAATAAACAAAGTGATAAAAGGAGTACATATGGGCGATCTGTCTAAAGTAGAACTTCCCGATACGCAATCACTGATCCTTGAGCATCATGGTTCGGTGTTAAAAATCTGGCTTAACCGTCCAGAGTCAAAAAATGCGTTGTCAGAGGAAATGACTGACGAGCTGCATCAGGTCCTCGACACCATTCGCGACGACCGTTCGGTTCGCACCATTGTGCTGCGGGGCAAGGGCGGCGTGTTCTGTGCCGGTGGTGATATCAAAGGCTTTAAATCGGATATGCAGGCGGTGAGCACCGAGCAGGTGGCCAAGAGCAATCGCGGCTTTGGCGATCTGATGATCAAGATAAATGAACAGCCCCAGGTGGTAATAATGCTGGTTGAGGGCGCGGCCATTGGTGGCGGTCTTGGGCTGGCCTGTGTTGCTGATGTGACCCTGGTCACCGCCGATGCACGATTCCGTCTCAGTGAAACCAGTCTCGGTATTCCACCGGCGCAGATAGCGCCCTTTGTGACTGAGCGGGTGGGCCTGACTCAGGCGCGCCGCCTAATGCTCACTGGTGCTCGCTTTAAAGGCGAAGAGGCTGTGCGCCTCGGCATTGGCCATCAAGTCGCCACTGACACCGCGGATCTGGAGGCTCAGTGTGAAGAGATACTCGGCCATATCAATGCCTGCGCTCCTGGGGCCAATGCAGTGACCAAAGGCATTCTCTTTGAAAGCCTGCGCCGCCCCCGTGCTGAGGCCCTGGACTTCGCCTCTCAGGGCTTTGCCCAGTGCATGCTGAGTACTGAAGGGCTCGAGGGCATCGCCGCCTTTGTGGAAAAGCGCAAGCCCTCCTGGGCTGGTCAATCGAAAGAATAATTAGTTGGGAAATAGCTCTATGAAGCGCTTTAACAGTATTTTAATTGCCAACCGCGGCGAGATTGCCTGTCGGGTTATTCGCACGGCCAAAGAGTTGGGTTATAGAACCATTGCGGTCTATTCCGATGCCGACGCCGCCGCGCCCCATGTGCAGCTGGCGGATGAGGCTGTGCGTATTGGTTCTGGGCCAGTGGGTGAGTCTTACCTATTGCCTGAACGGATTCTTGAGGCTGCTGCAACCAGCGGCGCTGGAGCCATTCATCCCGGTTACGGTTTTCTTAGTGAAAATGCCGCCTTTGCCCAAGCCGTTGAAGCGGCAGGGCGGGTGTTTATTGGCCCCAGCGCTGAAGCCATTGAGGTGATGGGCAATAAAGCGGAGTCAAAGCGGCGCATGATTGCTGCTGGCGTTCCCTGTGTGCCTGGTTATGAAGGTCATGACCAATCCGATAAAACATTATTAGTTGAGGGGGCGAAAATCCCTTTGCCGCTGATGGTTAAAGCCGCAGCCGGTGGCGGTGGGCGCGGTATGCGTCTGGTGCAGGATCAAGCTGATCTGGCCAATGCCATCAAACTTGCGCGGGCTGAAGCCGAGAGTGCCTTTGGCTCTGGAGAGCTGATTCTCGAGAAAGCGATTATTAAGCCCCGCCATGTGGAAATTCAGGTATTTGCCGATACCTTTGGCAATACAGTGCATCTGGGAGAGCGGGACTGTTCGGTTCAGCGCCGTCACCAGAAGGTGATAGAAGAGGCGCCATGCCCGATTATGACTCCTGAACTCCGCGAGCAGATGGGGCAGGCGGCGATTGATGCGGCCAAGTCGGTGAACTACCGCGGTGCGGGCACGGTTGAGTTTTTGCTCGATAGTGGTAAAAGTGGCGCGTTTTACTTTCTCGAGATGAACACCCGCTTGCAGGTTGAGCATCCGGTGACTGAACTAATTACGAGCCTGGATCTGGTGGCACTACAGATTGCTGTGGCTCAAGGGGAGCAGCTGGGATTAGAACAGGCTGATATTCGACTTGAGGGTCACGCTATTGAAGTGCGGCTCTATACAGAAGACCCCAGTCAGGACTTTTTACCGGCCTCTGGGCCGGTGGAGTTATGGCAGCCCGCCACTGGTGTGGGTGTGCGTATCGACAGTGGTATTTGCAGCGGTCAGGGCATTTCACCGTTTTACGATCCGATGGTGGCCAAGGTGATTGGCTATGGTTCAACCCGTGAAGTAGCGCGCCTGCGACTGATCGCAGCCCTTAAAGAAACGGTACTATTCGGAACTCCAAATAACGCGAGGTTTCTTATACAGTGCCTTGAAAAACAACAGTTTATTGATGGTCTGGCGACTACTGCGTTTATCGCTGAAGAGTTCTCTGAGGCGGATCTTACCAACCCATTACCGGCGTTTTCTGACGCCGCAGTGGCGGCGGTATTGGAGCTGCGTCTGGAACATAATCAGCTATTTCAGCGCGCCTTGGGTGTCAGCCATAACCTTAAAGACTGGGCCAGTGCCAGTCGTTTGGTGTCGCGAAAACAGTATCAGTTTGATGAGTTAATTTACGATCTTGCTATCAGCCCTGAGGGCAAAGACCGCTACAGAATAACGGGCATGGATACTGGCGAGTCGCCGAGTCTTGTGGTCACCTTGGTCGAGTTACAAGATACTAGCGCCCGGTTGCTGGTGGATGGCAAGGCTATTACTGCAACCTACATGTCGCCGAAAAAGGGCCAGCTATATTGCTCCATAGAAGGGCGCAGTGCCTTTTATAAGGACCTGATTATTCTCGACGGGCTGGCGGATGAAGCGGTTGGCGGCGGTCGGGTGATCTCACCTATGCATGGGCTGCTGCTAGATGTGCTGGTTGTTCCGGGAGATCTGGTGGTTAAAGGTCAGGTTCTGGCGGTGCTGGAAGCGATGAAAATGCACTACGAAATTACCGCCGAGATCGATGGCACGGTGATTGAGGTCAGCGCAGTCACCGGTAATCAGGTGGCGACTGATGATCTGCTAATCGAAATATCTGAGCCCGATAATGATGAAACTAAACATGAGGCAGCCTAATGGCTCTTAAACTCTGGCACTGCGCCGGTTCTCGCTCGATTCGCCCGCTCTGGACGCTACTGGAAATGGGGCTGGATTTCGAGCTGGAGACTATGCAGTTTCCACCACGTTTTATGCACCCCGGTTATACCGATCTCAATCCCATTGGCACTGTGCCGTTTTTCAGCGACAGCAGTGATCCAGACCATCTGGTGACTATGACCGAATCCACAGGTATCAGCCAGTATCTGGCGGATAAATATGGCCCCACAGATCTGGCGGTACTGCCCAGCGAGCCTGCCTATGGTGACTATCTCAATTGGCTGCACCGCAGTGATGCGACTCTGACCTTCCCCCAGACATTGGTGCTGCGCTACACGGTTCTAGAGCCTGAAGCGACGCGTCTGCCAAAAGTAGCTGAGGACTATACTAAGTGGTTCTTCTCGCGCCTGCGCTCAGTTGAGCTGGCGCTCTCTGATGGCCGTGAGTTTCTCTGTGCCGACCGTTTTACTCTGGCGGATATCTCGGTGGGTTTTGCCCTGCATTTTGCCGACTTATTGAGCCTCAAGGGCGGCTTTAAGCCCCATACCTTGGCTTACTACGAACGCCTTACACAGCGTCCGAATTTCCAAAAGGCCATTGCCAACGACGGTTCACAAAATATATTGGAAGGTCTCTAAGCATGGCGCTACACCCTAAATACCCAAAACTCTTTTCACCCTTAGATCTGGGTTTTACTCAACTTAAGAATCGCGCCTTGATGGGTTCCATGCACACCGCCCTAGAAGAAGTGGACGGCGGTTTCGAACGACTGGCCGCTTATTTCGCCGAACGTGCTCGCGGTGGTGTTGGCATGATGATCACTGGTGGTATCAGCCCCAATGAAGAGGGCAGTATGGGCTCTGAGATGTCCACCCCGGAGCATGCCGAGGGTCATCGCCAGGTCACAGATGCGGTTCACGCTGTGGATCCCGATATTAAAATTTGTATGCAGATACTCCATGCGGGCCCACTGGCGCACACGCCAACCATGGTTGCGCCTTCAGCTGTGCCTTCGCGGCTTTCACGAATGGTGCCAAATGAACTGGACGAAGCCGATGTACAGAAACAAATTAACGATCATGTTAACTGCGCCAAAATGGCCAAGCTGGCAGGTTATGACGGTGTCGAAATTATTGGCTCAGCGGGCTATTTACTGAGTACTTTTTTGGTCGAAAAAACTAATCAGCGTGACGATCAGTGGGGCGGTAGTTATGAAAACCGTATGCGCTTCCCATTAGAAATTATGCGCCGCTGCCGTGCTGAGGTCGGTGAAAACTTTATTTTGATTTTCCGCATCGCCGCCATGGATATGTTGCAGGGCGGCATGTCTTGGGATGAAGTGGTACTGCTGGCCAAAGAGATGGAAAAAGCCGGCGCGACGATTATTAGCACCCACTTTACCTGGCATGAGTCTGCGGTTCCGACCATCGCGACCATGGTGCCTCGCGCGGCATTCTCTGGTGTCACTGGGCGCCTGCGCAAAGAACTTAG
>Ga0206127_1000708_pt1 | contig 40059 bp, 44 predicted proteins | sample Helgoland_Spring_6_FD_148646 | JGI IMG/M metagenome (GOLD analysis project Ga0206127, IMG submission 148646) | Pelagic subsurface seawater microbial communities from Kabeltonne, Helgoland, North Sea - Helgoland_Spring_Bloom_20160419_1 | ecosystem: Environmental > Aquatic > Marine > Epipelagic ...
AACTAACATTTCTGGTAATATCAATTTTAGTAAATCTATATAACTATCCAATCTCTGTTTTTTTTACAAAAATCAGAAACTTATTTTAATTCACACACAACAATTAGTCTTGATCCATAATTTATTAGCGAATTTTCGCTAATAATATACAAAACAAAAATAAATAACTAGTTTATTTTTGAAAAATTAAGAAAAAATTAAACTATTTCTTGTTAAAATATTTAATAATATTGATGGAAATAATGATTAATAAGAAATGATCTCAATTTGTAGAAATTCAAAATAATTTAAGATTTTTTTAAGCCTAAAAACAATCCTTTTTCTATCATAAAATTATAAGATGCTTCTCTTTCATTAGGAATTTCCCCTTCCAATATAGCTTCTTTAATAGCTTCTTTAATAATACCTATTTCTCTGCAAGGTTTTAAACTAAAGGCTTGCATAATTTCTTCTCCAGTTATTGGAGGTTGAAAATTACGAACTCTATCACGTTCTTCAACTTCTTTAATTTTGGTTCTTACCAACTCGAAGTTTTTCTGATAGCGTTTAAATTTTCTAGGATTTTTTGTGGTAATATCAGCTTCGCACAAAGTCATTAAAGCATTAATATCATCACCCGCATCAAAAACTAATCGTCTTACTGCTGAGTCATTCACATCAGAAGCCAATACAATTGGTCGTGAACTTAACAACACCATTTTTTGAACAAACTTCATTTTAGAATTCAATGGCATTTTTAATCGTTTAAATAATTTAAACACCATTTTGGAACCCACAAATTCGTGACTATGAAAAGTCCATCCCACTTTTTTAGAAAACCTTTTCGTTGGTGCTTTGCCAATATCATGCAACAAAGCGGCCCATCTCAACCAAAGATCATCCGTATATTTTGCTATGTTATCAACCACCTCTAAAGTATGATAAAAATTATCTTTATGTTTTTGCCCTTCAACTTCTTCTACTCCTTTAAGGGCAAGTAACTCAGGTAAAATTTGTTTTAATAATCCTGTTTTTTCTAGCAACAAAAAACCAATTGATGGTTCTTTGGATGCTATAATTTTATTTAATTCATCTATAATACGTTCTCTTGTAATTATTTTTAAACGATGAGCGTTATTTGAAATTGCTGATAATGAATCTTGCTCAATTTTAAAATTTAGTTGAGATGCAAAGCGAATAGCGCGCATCATTCTTAATGGATCATCAGAATAAGTAATATCAGGATTTAATGGGGTTTTAATAATTTTATGCTCTAAGTCTTCAATTCCATTGAATGGGTCTAGCAGTTCTCCGTAATTAATTTCATTTAAACTTAAAGCCAACGCATTTATTGTAAAGTCTCGTCTATTTTGATCGTCTTGTAAAGTTCCTTCAGATACCTCTGGGTTTCTACTATTTTCAGAATATGATTCTTTTCTAGCTCCAACAAATTCTATTTCTACATCTTTATAACGTAGCATTGCGGTTCCATAAGTTTTAAAAACCTGTACCTTTGGCTTATTAGGTAATAATTCAGAAACTTTTAAAGCTAAATCAATTCCACTACCTACAGCTACAATATCGATATCTTTGGCCGTTCCTCTTTTTAGAAAAAAATCTCTAACAAAACCACCAATTACAGAACTATCTATTTGCAGTTCTTTTGATGCTTTAGATATTACACTAAAAATTTCTGAGGAAATTGCTTTTGTATAGAATTGCTTTTGCATGAAGTTACGCTCTTAAAAATTGAATATAATCTATCACTATTTAAGTAATTGACAGTTTAGTATTCGTATTAATTCGAGACAAATTTACTACATAATATATGCTATGCAAAAAAATGAATTACATAATTATTAAAATGATTTTAAAGCACACTAGCTAAAATAATAAAACGTATCTCAACAAGCTTTTTCATTTTTTGTCAGTAAAAACAACAGCAACCAATTATTGTAACATTTAATTGGTTTTATCACCAAATAACTCCTTTTATTAGGGGCTAAACAATTCTTTAACTCTACTTTTATTCATTGAAATTTTTAAGCTATTTTCTAAAAGGCAACAAGAAATAACAAAAAAATAAAATCGATATATTTTATTTTCACAACCCTAACCTTATCCTTTGGTATTTATAGTAGTCTAACTCATTATCATCTCAGATGGAGTGAGGCTTTTTTCTCAAAAACCAACTCAATAAATCAATTTACTTTAAACCCTGTTTTATACTTATTTGATAGTTTTGCCTTTAGAAGTGAAGGTGTGGATATCTAAAAATTTAAAACTTATTATCCGGTAATTGTGAAACACTTGAACCTACCCTAAGATAGCGTTAACTTTGAAAAAAAGGTAACTTTTGAAAATCCTTACAAAGTAAAACCTAACATAATTTTTGTTATGCTAGAATCAGTAGGAACTGCAAATATGGGTATATATGGGAACCCATTATATTGCACCCCAAAAATGGATTCGATTATGAAAGAAAGTTTAAGTTTTTCTAAATTCTAAGTTCATAAACAAGGCACTGATGAAGCGTTTTTACAATTGTTAGAGGTTTACCGGATATAGAAGATGTTAAATTAGCTTCAAGAAACCCACTAATTATTAATCAACGTATTATTTTTAATCAATTTAAAGGGTATGAAAAATCATATTTTTTAGAAGGTCTGCAAATTGAACAAACATTAGAGCAGTTTTTCAATCAAACATTAAAGGTTTGAAGGTATACGAGGAAGGCCGTTTTGAAGAAGAAAATAGAGCTGATGTTTGGGGAATTGATGATTATGATTTATTTAAAGAAGCTGACAAAAAATTATATGATGCAGGAAAACCATTTGTTACTTATATCCAAAGAAAAACAAATCATATGCCTTATACTGTGCCAGAAAAAAAGAAAGTTTTACCCCTATTTTAGAAAATGACATTGATCAAGAAACATTATTAAAAGGAGGATTTAAATCTTTAGGACATCTAAATGGAATGCGCTATTTGGACCTTAATGTTGCCCGTTTTCTTGAAAGAGCAAAAAAATCTGGTTATTATGACAATTCTATATTTCTATTTTTCGGAGATCATAGATCCGGAACAAAACAATTAAACTTTTTAAACGATAATTAAGATGCCTGGGTATTAATTTACATCATGTTACATGTTTTATTAACCCATCACAGTTTGTAAAACCTAATGTCATTGATAAATAAGCTAAATTAGTAGATATAACGATACAAATGGACAGCCTTTTATCAGCCTATTATCAGCCTATTATCATACTAACAAATACTTATATTTTAATAATAAAAAAACAACTAATTAACTTTTTACAATTGAGATAAAAACTTACATTAATTAACGATATTTATTACTATGTAATTTTATTTTTAATAAATATTAATTTTCTTCATGGCACATATCTGAAATTTAGGCTGAAAAAATAACAATTTTATAATTATCTTTCACGTGTTTCGTGCTAACTTCATAGTATCACATTGAAAAACTTGACATTGACTTAAATCAGACAAATCTACTTTGTAATTTAGAAGTAATTGAAAAAAAAATGAGTTGTCCATTAGCTCCTTATCCAGCCAAAACCTCAACCAAATCTGAGAAAACTCCATTTTCGAAAAACTTTAATTAACTCTATATTAGCACTTATTTACTATAGATAATGATATTAGATTAGCAACAAACTTTCTTTTATTTATAGAACTCTTTCATTTAAATATAAAAAGTATTTATTTAATCACTTTTTCATATTCGTTAAATGTATTTTTACCTAAATCTTTTAACGAAAAATTTTTGACAACTAGATTATAAGCATTATTAACTATCGTTTCTCTTAAATCTGAATTCTCAAATAACGATATAAAATTATGAGCTAAATCCTTATAATCCCCTACCTTACTGACCATTGCTGTTTTATTATGCAAAGAAATTTCATTATTACCACCACACAAAGTAGTCACAACAGGCTTTTTTGCGAGATAAAAATCTAATATTGTTGTTCCTAAACCTTCCAATTTTGAAGTAAACAAAAGAAAATCTAATTGGGGTATTAAGTTTGGAATATCTTTAACAAACCCCGTTAAAACGACATTATTTTGCAAGTTCATTTTCTTAACTAAAATTAAAATATTATTCATTAGTTTTCCTTCTCCTATAATATAAAAAGTTATGTTCTGGTGTTTTTTTAAAATTAATTGAGCGGTTTTTAGAAATGTAATATGGTCTTTTTCAGGCGTTAAAGCAGCAACGTAACCTACTCTAATATTTTTATCTTTAAAAAAAGGAAAAAAGAAACCTTCTATGCTGGTAAATTTTTCTAAATCTATAGCAGATGAAATTATTCTTGTCTTTTTTAAATTGATCACCTTTAACATCTCATTTTGTACTGATTTTGAAATACAAATAACACTATTAACAATACTTGTTTTATATTTTAGTTTAGACAAATAACCAGAAACGGGGAATAAAACTCTTCTAGTAACGACTAGTTTAACATTTAGTTTATTTTTTAAAACTGTCAAAACAGCTGAAGTATGAGCTTTTGAATCGTGAGCATGAATTATATGTACTTCTTCACTGTTACAAACTTTATTTATATTATTAATAGCAGAAAAAAGTGTGTTTTTTTTTGTATCATAATTAACAACATTACAAAAACGATTATCAACATAGTCGATTAAAGGTGCTTGTTTAGGGCAAATTAAAACTTGTTTAACCATATGATTCTGTAAAGATCTTAATAAATAAGAAACTTGTTGCTCACCGCCGCGAAAAGATGTCGCTGTTGATATATGTAGTATATTTATTTTCATTAAAAAAAGCTCTATTAATTATTTATGAATGTATTATTGATAAGAAATTGCATTTCCTCTTTTGTAAATAATATTCTTTAAACATGATTTGTTTACCACCAAACCTGCAAATTTCAAGTCTTGAAAAGAATTTATGACAATTACATCTACTTCTTTATCAATATGGGTTTTAGCAACTTTATTAACTTTTAAACAGTTTAAATAAGAGAAATTACCAACTTTTATAAAAGCTTTCTTTAAATTACAATTATTAAGTTCATCATTTAAAACACTTTTTTCATTTAAATATAATAAAACATTATAATTTTGAGAACTTGTATAAGAAGCCTTCTCAAAATGCCATTTTTCTAAACCATCCCAAATTTCTATAGAATTAAAAAAGCAAATTGTTTTCATAAAATAAATGATTTTAATAAAATATATTAACAAACAAATTTACTAATCCTATATTTGTAATTGAATTACTATTAAAGAAAATAAGAAGTATTATTTATGAAAGTGCTAATTGAAGGATCTACTTTATTTACAAAAGGCTATTCAGGTATTCCACATTACATATTATGCCTTCAAAAAGCTCTAAAAAAGAATTCTAAAATTGACGTATTTTTAGCTTATAACATAAAAAAAATAAAAAAGTTAAAAGACAACAAAGTTAATGTTAAGCATCTTTGGTATTTAAAAAAAACATTATTTTCTTTTAAACACAGGCCAAAAATATCTCATAGTTTACACACTCCTTTTTTAGCAATTAAAGGTTCTAAAAAAATAGCTACTATACATGACCTAGCAGTTCATTTACCTGAATTTTCTAACTTTAATTTTAGTAGTGAATATTTTAAGAAAAAAAGATTAAATTTATTTAAAACATTTTCTAAAAACGCAGACGCAATTATAGCTGTTAGTGAGAATACTAAAAAAGACTTCTTAAAATTTTTTGATTATCCTTCAGAAAAAATACATGTAATTCATTTAGCCCCCGTTTTTAAACCCAATAATAATAAACTAGAAAACCATGGTGTTTTAGATAATTTTTTAATTACAAAACAGAATTATTATCTATCTGTTGGAGGGGTATCACTTAGAAAAAATAGCTTAAATCTATTAAAAGGATTTCATTTATCCGGAAAATCACTAAATCATAAATTAGTTTTTGCTGGTAAAATAATATCCGAAGAAAAAATAAAATTAGATAATTATGTAAATCAAAATAATTTAAAAGAACAAATAGTTTTTACAAATTACATTTCTAATGATCATTTAGGTATTTTATATAAAAATGCAAAATCTTTTCTTTTTCCTACTTATTATGAAGGTTTTGGAATTCCTATTATTGAAGCCATGATTTATAATTTACCTGTTTTAACCAGTATAACTGGTGCAGCACCTGAGATTGCAAATAATCATGCAATATTAGTAGACCCTTTTAAAGCAGAAAGTATTGCCGCAGGAATAAATAAATTAGATTCTATTACAGAATTACAGTTAAAACAAGCTAAAAAACACGCTAGTTCTTTTACTTGGGATAAAGTTGCTCAAGAAACTATAGCGGTTTACAATTCTTTAGTTGACTAAACTTTTATAAATTGAAAAATATTCTTTGGCTATTACATTATCATTAAATTTCTGAACAAAACCAAAGCCTTTTTCAATCATATTATTTGCCATTTTTTTATCATTTAAAACCAATTCAATCTTGGCTGATAATGTTGCAACATCATTTGGTTCTACATAAATAGAATTAGGTCCACCTGCTTCTGAAAAACAACTTCCGGTACTTGTAATTACTGGTGTTTTAGAATACAATGCTTCTATAATAGGAATTCCAAAACCTTCAAAAATACTTGGATATACAAAAACAGATGCCATTTGATAAATAGCAGCCAATTCAGGCATACTTACATTTTCTAAAAAACGCACTTTTTCTTGTAATTGATTCTCTTTTATATAAGTTTCCAAAACTTTAAAATAAGCCGTTTTACCTCCAATAATAATTAAAGGAGTAGCTATATTTTGTATAGATTTTATAAGTGATAAAATATTTTTACGCTCATTTAATGCTCCAACGTTTAAAATAAATTTTTTTGGTAGCTTAAACTTACCTTTAACTTCACTTTTAAATTTAGATGATTTTTCCTCTTTAAAAGTTGCGTGACAACCTTGATAAATCACTTCAATTTTAGATTCATCCACATTTAAATACTGAACAATATCTCTTTTTGTTTGTTCGCTAATAGCAATAATTTTATCTGCATTATTTGCAGAAAAACGAACCTTTTTAAGATGTATTATTCTATCAAAAAAAGAATATAAATTAGGATATCTTATAAATATTAGATCATGTATGGTAACAACAGATTTTATAGAATTCTTTTGAATTCCTTTAGGAATTTCTCCACTTAAACCGTGAAAAATTTCAATAGTATCATTTTCTAATTGATGTACAATTGGTCCTTGTCTCCAAATTGAAGAAAAAAATCTCCAAAGTTTAGTACTAGGTAATAACTCTACAATATTGTTTTTAGGTTGAAGTCTTTTTACTTTTTTGGGTTTTGGATTGTATAAATTATAGGTGTTGGTAGGATAGAATTTAGACAAAATTCTTATCAAATCTCTGCCATAATTACCTAAACCTGTAGTATTGTGATATATTCGCTTTGCATCAAAACCTATTTTCATATCAGATTTTTTTTAAGTAACCAAAGCTTTAAATATCTAGATAAAACTGCGAAAGCTTGTGTTTTAGCAATCATAAAACCTGCAAAACCATCTAAAAAACCAAGTCTTACTATATAATGAATAAAAAAGCGAATAGGAGGTTTTATTAAAATATGATACAAATTTACACTTTTACCTTTGTTTTGTAAATCTTTAGCTTGTAACCAAGAATAATGGTTAATCTTAGCAATATAATGATCAAAACTTCTATAAGAAAAATGATTAATTTTATTATTCAAAGACCCTAACTTTCCTTTAGCATCTATCGTTTCATGAACAAGTCCAATATAATTACAAAACTCTTTTAAAAAAAGTCTAATTACACGATCTCTTTGCCAACCGCTGTAATTTATTTTTTCCCCTGCAAAATAAAAGCTTCTTCTCACATAAAACCCGACATAATCTTTTGGATTTAGAACTGCCTCTAAAATTTCTTTTTCAACTGCTGGAGTCACCCTTTCATCAGCATCTAAAATATAAATCCAAGGATGCTGAGCCTGGTCAATTGCAAAGTTTTTTTGAGATGAAAAATCATCAAACTTACGTTTGATGATTTTTACATTATGCTTTTCAGCTAATACTACTGTATTATCAGTACTATATGAATCTATTACAATAATTTCATCTGCAAAACCAACAGATTTAATAGCTGCTTCAATATGAATTTCTTCATTTAAAGTAGGAATAATAGCAGAAATCTTTGTCATATAACTCTTGCTTTAAACAGCAACATCGTATTCACGAAGTGCATCATTTAAAGATGTTTTCTTATTTGTACTTTCTTTTCTTTTTCCAATTATTAATGCACAAGGCACATTGTATTCTCCAGCAGCAAATTTCTTAGTGTAACTCCCTGGAATAACTACAGATCTTGCAGGCACCACTCCTTTCATTTCTACAGGTTCATCTCCAGTAACATCAATAATTTTTGTACTCATAGTTAAAACTACATTTGCTCCTAAAACCGCTTCTTTTTCCACCCTTACACCTTCTACAACTATGCATCTAGAACCTATAAAAGCCCCATCTTCTATAATTACAGGTGCAGCTTGCAATGGCTCTAAAACACCACCAATTCCTACTCCACCAGACAAATGTACATTTTTACCAATTTGCGCACAAGAACCAACAGTAGCCCAAGTATCTACCATTGTACCTTCATCCACATATGCCCCAATATTTACATAACTAGGCATCAATATTGTACCCGAAGAAATATAAGCTCCATGCCTAGCGACTGCATTTGGTACTACTCTAATTCCTCTTGCTTCAAAATTTCTTTTTAAAGGAATTTTATCATGATATTCAAAAATACCAGCTTCTAAAGTTTCCATTTTTTGAATGGGAAAATACAAAACAACTGCTTTTTTAACCCATTCATTTACTTGCCATCCATCCGCTAAAGGTTGTGCAACTCTGAGCTCTCCTTTATCTAACAAATCAACTACCTTTCTAATAGTGTCAATAGTTTTTTGTTCTTTTAATAACTCACGATTTTCCCAGGCAGCTTCAATAATTTCCCTAATATCTTTCATTTTAATAATTTAATTTTTGCAAATATAATTTGATTGCGAAAAATCAAGGCGAATATACGTTTTTTAAACAGATTACCTAAGCTTGTGTAAATTCTAAAACTACATTTTTTAGTGGTTTGATTTTATAGTCTTTAATTCATTTTATGTGGAGTTTAAATTTTATTTTTGCAAAAAACAAATCAAATTGGGAAGAATTTTAGCCATCGATTTTGGTAAAAAAAGAACAGGAATAGCAATTACAGACGAGTTACAAATTATTGCCTCTGGATTAACTACAGTTCACACTGAAGAATTAATTCCGTTTTTAAAACAATATGTTTCAAAAGAAAAGGTGGAACTTTTTGTAGTTGGAAAACCAAAACAAATGAATAATTCTGATAGTGAAAGTGAAGTTTTAATTTTACCATTTCTAAAAAAAATAGGGAAAGAAATTCCTCACATACCGATAAAAAGAATCGATGAAAGATTTACATCCAAAATGGCTTTTCAAACGATGATTGACGGTGGTTTAAAGAAAAAACAACGAAGAGATAAAGGCTTAATTGATGAAATTAGTGCTACCATTATCCTACAATCTTACTTATACAATCAATAATTGTCAATAATTTATGAATTCAAAGTTTGGCAGTTCGTAATTTGAAATTGTACTTTTGCAATCGATAAAAAAGAGAAAATGATTTTACCAATTGTAGCGTATGGAGATCCTATTTTACGCAAAGAGTGCTCAAAAATAGATGCTGATTATCCTAATTTAAAAGAATTAATCAGCAACATGAAAGAAACCATGTACAATGCTTCTGGTGTTGGACTTGCAGCCCCACAAATAGGTAAAGCTATTCGTTTGTTTATTATTGATGCCTCTCCTTTTGCAGAGGATGAAGATTTAGATGAAGCTGATAGAGCAATTTTAAAAACATTTAATCGGGTTTTTATCAACCCACAAATTATTGAAGAAGAAGGTGAAGAATGGGCTTTTAATGAAGGATGTTTGAGTATTCCTGATGTAAGACAAGATGTGTATCGTCAGCCAAAAGTTACTTTTACATATCAAGATGAAAATTTTAAAACGCATACTGAAGTTTTAGAAGGCCTAGCAGCTAGAGTTTTTCAACACGAATATGATCACATAGAAGGAATCTTATTTACAGACAAACTTTCATCACTCAAGAAAAGATTGATTAAAAAGAAATTAGAAAATATATCTAAGGGAAAAATTAGAGCGGATTATAGAATGCGTTTCCCAAACTTAAAGAAAAAAAAATAACTACTCGAGTGCAATCGAGCTCAAAATATTAAAAATACAAATGGAATTTAGTAAAATTATTTCAGTAACTGGAAAACCTGGCTTATTTCAAGTAATATCGCAATCTAAGAATGCAATTATTGCAGAAAGTTTAACAGATAAGAAACGTTTGGCTATTAACGCAACTCAAAATGTTAGTTTGTTAGAGAATATCGCAATTTACACTTACGAAGAAGACATGCCTCTTTTGGATGTTTTTAAAGCAATATCTGAAAAAACCGAAGGTAAAAAAGCACTTTCCCATAAAGAAAGTGGAAATAAATTAACATCGTTTTTTACAGAGGTTTTACCAAATTACGATGATGAAAGAGTGTATACATCTAATATTAAAAAAGTAATTCAATGGTTTAACCTATTGATAGCATCAGGTTTTGACTTTTCTATAATTGAAGAATCAAATGCCGCAGAATCTGAGCAAGAATAGATTAAATTTATTTTAATGTTTAATTTATGATTGATGGTGTTACCATCTTGGCTTTTAATCATTGCAGAAAATGAATAGCAGAAAAGAACAATTATCCGCAATAAATCGTTTGTTAGACATTATGGACAATTTGCGTGAAAAATGTCCTTGGGATAAAAAGCAAACCCTAGAAAGTCTGCGCCATTTAACAATTGAAGAAACTTACGAATTGGCTGATGCGATTTTAGAAAACGATTTACCTGAAATAAAAAAAGAATTGGGTGATGTGTTATTGCATATTGTTTTTTATTCAAAAATTGGTAGCGAAAAAAATGCTTTTGATATTGCTGATGTTGCAAACTCAATTTGTGATAAACTAATCGCTAGGCATCCTCATATTTATGGTGATGTAAAAGTTGATAATGAAGAAGATGTAAAACGTAATTGGGAGCAATTAAAACTAAAAGAAGGTAAAGAATCAGTTTTAGAAGGTGTTCCTAAAAGTTTACCTGCAGTTGTAAAAGCCAATAGAATTCAAGATAAAGTTTCAGGAGTTGGCTTTGATTGGGAAAAACCAGAACAGGTATGGGAAAAAGTGCAAGAAGAGCTTTGTGAATTAAACGAAGAAATTAAAGCAGGTAATAACGAAAACATCGAAAAAGAGTTTGGAGATGTTTTATTTTCAATGATAAATTACGCTCGATTTATTGGTGTAAACCCTGAAAATGCCTTAGAAAAAACGAATAAAAAATTTATAAATCGTTTTCAATATCTAGAAAAAGCAGCAAAAAAAGAAAATAAAAGACTCTCTGACATGTCTCTTGAAGAAATGGATGTTTTTTGGAATGAAAGTAAAAAGTTATTTTCTTAATTAGACACTAAAGCACCTTTTTAAAAAATTAATACTTTACCCTAAACTGCATTTAAATTAAGAGGTATTTAAATAAAATAAAAAAATTAAACGGTTATTTTTAAGCCATCATAGGCAAGATATACATTATCTGGTAATTGCATAGAAACCTCTTTATGAAAACCTAGCTTATGACTAATATGCGTAAAATATGCCTTTTGAGGCTGAATTTCTTTCACAAAATCTAAAGCTTCTTGTAAATTAAAATGAGTTGGGTGTTCTTCGATTCTTAGAGCATCTACAACTAAAACATCTAAGTTTTTTAATTTTTCTTTTTCTGAATCTTCAATATATTTTATATCTGTTAAGTAGGCAAAATCTTGAAAACGGTAAGCCGTAATGGGTAATTTTCCATGAAAAACCTCTATGGGAATTACTTCTAAGCCATTAATTACAAAACTAGATTTATGGATAATTTTAGAAACCACGGTTGGTGCTCCAGGATATTTATACGCTGGATCAAATATATATTCAAATCGTTTTTTTAAACTGTTTAAAGTAATTTCATTTAAAAAAATAGGCAACTCTCCTATTTTGTAACAAAAAGGTCTTAAATCATCTAAACCTCCTACATGATCTGCATGATGATGTGTAAAAAAAACGCCATTTAAAAACTGTACATTTTCTCTAAGCATTTGTTGTCTAAAATCTAAGCCACAATCTACAGTGTAAGCAACATCATCCCAAGAAATTAAAATTGAAGATCGCAAACGTTTATCTTTTGAATCATTTGATAAACAAACAGGATCATTACTTGCAATCATTGGTATGCCTTGAGATGTTCCAGTTCCTAAAAATGTAATTTTAATAAGTTTCTTATCAGTATTCATTATAACAAAAATAAGATAAAAATTGACTGATAGCCCACTTATTTAGTACATTTGTTAAGTACTTAAAAAACCAAATATGGCTATTTCTTTAAAGGGAGACAGAGAGATTAGTAGCGAACCTACTACTAAAAGTAAAGCATTAAGAATAAATTTGAATTCAGATATTTACGGAACTTTTGCAGAAATTGGTGCAGGACAAGAAACGGCTCGTAATTTTTTTAGATCTGGAGGTGCTTCTGGTACAATTGCCAAAGCAATGAGTGCTTACGATAAAGATTTCTCTGATGCTATATATGGAGTTGAGGACGATAAACGTTATGTAACTCAGCCGCGTTTAAAAAAAATGTTAAGTCATGAAATTGATTTGATGGAAGATCGTTTAAGCAGACACAAACATCCAGATAAATTATTTTTTAGCTATGCAAACACAGTTACAACCATTGATTTTGCACGTAAGTTTAAAGGTCATGGTTGGGTTGGGATTCGTTTTCAACTAGACCCTTTAGAGGATTACAACGAAATTGTTTTACACCTGCGTTTTAAAGAGACTGAAGCTCGCTTACAACAAGAAACTTTAGGTATTTTAGGTGTAAATTTAATTTATGGGGCTTTTTATTTGAATGATAATCCTAAAGAATTGGTAAAATCTTTTTATCACAATCTAGGAAGTCATCAATTAGAAATTGACATGATTAACTTTTCTGGCCCGCGTTTTATGTATGTTGATAATCGTTTGATGAGTTTACAATTACTTAAAAACGGAATGACAAATGCTGTAATGTTTGGACCTGATGGAAATAATCTACTTCCTGCTCAAGTACTATATCGAAAAAATATTTTGGCATTAAGAGGTAGTTTTAGACCCGTTACAAAAGTAAACATGGATATGTTTGAGCAATCTAAAAAAATGTTTCTTGCTGAGAATAAAGTTGATGAAAGTAAAACACAAGTGATTTTTGAAATTACTCTAAGTAATCTTTATGCTGAAGGAAAAATTAATGAAAGAGACTTTTTAGATAGAGCAGAATTATTGTGCTCTTTGGGACAAAATGTAATGATTACTAGCTTCCAACAATATTTTAAATTAGTGGAATATTTTAGTGAATTTACAAAAGAAAGAATGGCCTTAGCTATGGGCGTTTATAATCTTATTCAGATTTTTGATGAGAAATATTATAGAGATTTAAGTGGTGGAATTTTAGAAGCTTTTGGTAAATTATTTTATAGAGATTTAAAAGTTTATATGTATCCTTATCATGATCAAGAAACTGACGAATATATAAATAGTGATAATTTAAAAGTACATCCAAGAATGAAGGAGCTTTACAAGTTCTTTAAAAACAATGGTAAACTTTTAGATATTAAAGGTTTTGATAATGAAATTTTAGACATCTTTTCTAGAACCGTTTTAAAAATGATACGAAAAGGGGAAGAAGGATGGGAACAAATGCTGCCTGAAGGTATTCCAGAAACTATAAAACAAAAACGTTTATTTGGTTATTCCAGAACAAGAACCAAAGCCTAAACTATCTTAAATCTCTAAATTATAATTTTAGAGATTTATTTTTTATAATATTTTAAGTTAAACCTTTTTAGTATTTTTCTGTCTTATAAAAAAAACGTTTTTTTTGATAAACGAAATTATACTAGTACAACAACTAATAGATAAGAGTACCAGAGAAAAGGCTTTCAGAAAATTAATTTCTGAATATAAACAACGTTTGTATTGGCATATTCGAAAAATTGTAATTTCCCACAGTGACGCAGATGATGTTCTGCAAAATACTTTTATTAAAATTTTTAAAAATATCGATAAATTTAATCAACAGAGTAAATTATACTCTTGGATGTATAGAATAGCAACCAATGAATCTATTACTTTTATAAATAAAAGAGCCAAAGAAAAAAATATAGATATTTCTGAATATCATAAGCAATTGGTAAGCAGTTTAGAAAGTGACATCTATTTTTCTGGTGATGAAATTCAGATAATTTTACAAAAAGCAATTGCAACATTACCAGAAAAACAACGCATTGTTTTTAATATGAAATATTTTGATGAATTAAAGTATACTGAGATCTCATCAATTTTAGAAACCTCGGTGGGTGCATTAAAGTCATCCTATTTTCATGCGGTAAAAAAAATTGAAAAATATATAAACACAAACACTAATTAAACCTTTTTAAACTTTAAAGGTCTAAAAAATAATGGAAAACGAAATTAAACATAGCATAAATTTCATTAGTAAAAAAGTTAATAAAAATATTGGTTTTTCTGTACCTGATAATTATTTTAATGAATTAGACAAAGAAATTTACCACAAAATAATAAGTGAAAAATTACCCAAAAATACTGGATTTAATATACCTGACACTTATTTTGACATTATAGAAGTTTCTATTTTTACAAAAACCATACCCAAAGAAAAAGAAACAAAAGTGATCTCTTTTAAAAAGAGAATCTTAAAAACAATTCCTATAGTGGCAGCTGCTTGTGTTATTCTATTTCTTGGTTTAAACTTATTTAATTTTAATAGCAACAAAGAAATTAACCTAGATACACTTTCTAGTAATGATATAGAATATTGGTTAGATTTACACAGCTTAAGTAACAATGATATTACTTTAATTTTAGAGGATGAAATTTTAAGAGAAAATGACTTTTCTATGATAAATATAAAAGACCAAGAGCTTGAAGATTATATGATTTCAATCGATAATAATTTACTATTTGAAGGTATAAATTGAGAAATATGAAGAAAAAAATAGTTTTACTAGCATGCTTATGCACCTTATCAAATATTTTTGCACAAGGCATTAAAAAGGAATCTAGAGAAAAGATTAAAGCATTGAAAATAGCATACATTACAAACCAACTTGATTTAACTGCAGACGAAGCAGAAAAGTTTTGGCCAATTTATAACGATTACGAGCAAAAAAAAAGTGTACTACTATACAAGACAAGGACACAAATGCGAAACGCAATTAAAAAAAATGGGGAGATTGATGCATTAAGCGAAAAAGAAGCAAAAAAATTAATTTCTTCAAAATTAGATTCGGACAAAAAATTGTATGAGCTTCAAAGCAATTTTTTATTGAAAATAAAAAAAATTATATCCTATAAAAAAATTATTAAACTACAGATTTCAGAAATTGATTTTACTAGAAAACTAATGAAGAGATACAAAAGAAAACGAGAAAGTAATATAAATAATTAAAAAAAGGAAGCATATTTTGCTTCCTTTTTTAGTTTACCACGTTTAAACAAACATAAAGTTCTGGTTTATTTGCTGTAAATTGTTTTAGCCATATTTTTAATTCTTCAACTTCATAAGGTAGTAACCTACTCAAAGCCTTTTCTAATTCTTTACTAAACAAATCAGCATTAAAACTTACTTTTTTTAGTACAGTTTTAGTGTACTCAAACATTGCTCTAGCCATTTTTTTACTATTTTAAATATAAAACGTTTTTTCTTTTTCTTTATTAGAGCCAATATACAAAAAAACCAACATCAAAAATTGATGTTGGTCATAAAATTTTATTTAAAAAATAGTTAAAGACTATAAACTATTGGCTTTTTCGACCAATACTTTTGCTTTAGTTTCTAATTCTTCACTTATCGATTTAAAATGGGCTTTTTTGTTTTCTACATTATTTGCATTTATTTTCGCAATTAAACCATCGAAAGTTTCAATAGCTTCATCTACAATTGCATCTCCTTTTTGAATCTCATTTTTTAAAATAGAAACATCTAATGTATATTCAATTACGTCACCTAAAACGTAGTTGATATCCTTTTTTAAATCTTTTATACTTGCCATAATTGTATTCTTTATAATTGTTGCAAATTTAGTTTATTTATTTATAATAGCCTTAAAACATCTTTTATATTTGAGACTGTATGATACTCAAATTTTAAATCTAACTCTTCAGTTACTTGTTCATGAGCCCAAGTTGTATGAAAAGGAATATGAATTGCAGAGGCTCCCAATGTAATTAATGGCAAAATATCTGATTTTAGAGAATTTCCTATCATTAATAATTCTGAAGGGTCAATATCTAGATGATTAATTAATTTTATATAATCCTTTTCTTTTTTATCACTCATCACTTCTATATGATGAAAATATTTTAGCAAATTCGATTTTTCTAGTTTACGCTTTTGATCTAACAAATCGCCTTTTGTTGCAACTATTAGCGTATATTTTTTTTCTAGTTCTTTGAGTACCTTTTCCACACCATCAAATAATTCTATGGGTTTTTCTAACATTTCTTTACCAATATTCAAAATAGATGAAATAGTTTTTGAATTTAATTGATAATTAGATAATTCCAGAGCACATTCTATCATTGATAATACAAAACCTTTTACTCCATAACCATAAAAATAAAGGTTTTCTACCTCCTTCTTAAAAAGTTCCTGATCAATGGTGTTCTTGGTTTGGTATTTTGATAATAATTTAGCAAACTCCATTTCTGCTGCTCTAAAATACGTTTCATTAACCCACAATGTATCGTCTGCATCAAAAGCAATCACTTTTATACTCTTACTCACTTTTAAGATAATTTATGGCTTTTTCCAAATCTTCTGGAGTATCAATGCCAACAGTCTCAAAATCAGTCTCTATCATTTTAATTTTTTTCCCAATTTCTTGATATCTGATAGCTTCAATTTTTTCTACAGCTTCTAAAGGAGTAATTGGTGTATTATAAAAATCGATTAAAGCTTGTTTTCTAAAAGCGTATACACCTTTGTGTTTGTAATATTTTATGTTAATATCTTTATCTCTATGAAATGGGATTACACTTCTAGAAAAGTAAATTGCCATATTATTAATATCTGTAATCACCTTGACATTATTGGGGTTTTGGATATCTTCTTTATTAGTGATTTGCACTTTTAAAGAAGCTAAATCTATTTCTTGGTTAATATCATTTTTAAAAACATCTATTAACTTTAATAAAGATTTATCATCAATAAACGGCTCATCACCTTGAATATTTACAACAATGTCAACGTCTAGATCTTCCACTGCCTCAGCAATTCTATCAGAACCACATTCGTGATTTTTCTTACTCATTATAACTTTCCCCCCAACCTTTTCTATTGTTTTAAAGATGATTTGAGAATCTGTTACTATTTGCACTTCATCAAATAAATTAGTTTTTAAGGCAGCCTCATAAGTTCTTAAAATTACAGGTTTACCTCCCAAATCTTTCATAAGTTTTCCAGGAAATCGTGAAGCTTGGTAGCGTGCAGGAATCATTGCAATAATTTTCATAAAATTTGGATTATTTCATATAAAGTACATTACAAATTTACATTTATTATTCTTTTTAGATATGGTTTAACAAAAATTACATATCAATATTCGTTTTTAATAAGAAAATGTATTATTATATACTAAAAAATTAAAAATTATTAAAAAAAATATTTTTTTTAACGTATATTAACATTTTATTAAATTTACAAATCCCCCTTTTTATGCATAAAATAATCTGCCTGACAGTTTTTCTACTGATGTTAACTTTTAAAAGTTTCGGTTCTAATAGGATTCTATATGTAGATGAATTTTACCACATTCTTGGCAATGAAGAAAAGGAAAATAGGTTACTAGAATTTACTGTAAGAAATGGTTTTGATAAGATAATCTTATATGATTTACATAAAATTAATAAAAATTATACGCTTGCAGACAGAACAAAAAACGAAATTTTAGCAAGATTCATCTTTAAAGCAAAAACAGATTATAACTTAAAAGGTGTTGGCGGATCAGGAGAAAGTGCAGACTTTTTTCTAACTGCGATTCACGCCTACAATATGTCAAGAATAAATCCAGTTGAAAGATTTGATACATACAATTTAGAATACGAATATTGGAAAAAAGACGATTCTGAAATTGGAGGATACTATTGTGAAAATTACCTTAAAAAAAATGGTAAAACTTGTGACAGAGAAAATACCTTTAATTTTTTTATAAATTCACTTAAAATTATGAAAAAATTGGCTGAAGAAAATAGCAACAAAGTCACAGTAGAAGCTTATGTTGGCAAATATTTAAAACATGAAATTAAAGAAATTACGAAATATGTGGATCGTTTGCTTGTTCATGTTTATGTTAAAAATCCTATGAACGGTTTTAGTTCTGCAAATGAAAGATTAAAATATCTAGCGCAAACAAATATAAAAATGCCTAAAATATCAATTATTTACTCTTCCGAAATTTTATTTATGGGAGGTTGGCTAAAATACTATTCACTTAATAAAGCAGAGGACATATTTATTAAGACTATGCGTGAAAAAGACCAAAACCTATTTTCAAAAATCAACTTCACGGATTTCACATATTATAACTACAGTTACTTAGCTAAATCTGTAAAATATTACAACTATTTAAATAAAATAAGTTTAAACAAAAACAGTAAAAAAGGCAATTTACTTTTAGCATCAAAAACTCCTTGATCCTCTCTTAATCAATATTTTTCTATATAAAAATGATTAACCTGAATAACTAACAAAATTTCTTGGAGTTTCGTACAAAGTGATTTTTAAATCTAAATTATTTGGCAAATGCTTACGCAGCTTGTCGTAAATAACAACACTTATATTTTCTGCTGTAGGATTTAAGTCTATGAAATCAGGTACTTCTATATTTAAGTTTTTATGATCAAAACATTCTTCAACCTCAGATTTAATCAAATTTCTCAAAATTCCTAGATCATAGACATAACCCGTATCTTTATCTATTTCTCCAGTTAAAGAAACAATCAATTCATAATTATGACCATGAAAATATGAGTTACTGCATTTATTAAATACCTCAAAGTTCTTTTCATCAGACCAGTCTTTTCTATACAATCTATGTGCAGCATTAAAATGTGCTTTTCTATGAACAGTAACTCTAGGCATTTTTTAATTTTTGATAAGATTCGTTAAAAATTATTTTGAACCACGCTGTGTAAATTTGTGGATTTTTTTCTATGTCAGTTTTTACGTCTTCTAAAGTCATCCATCTATAGGCTTCAACTTCATCCTTATTAATCTTTGGTTCATTTTCATAATAACCCACCATAACATGATCCAATTCATGCTCAGTTAATCCATTGTCAAAAGGTGCTTTATAAACAAAAGAAAAAACTTCTTTCAAATCTGTATTAAAACCCATCTCTTCAAACAATCTTCGTTTACCTGCTTCTAGATTAGTTTCACCATCTCTTTGATGAGAACAACAAGTATTTGTCCATAATAAAGGGGAATGATATTTATGACCAGCTCTTTGTTGTAGCATTAAATCACCATCTTTATTAAAAATAAATACAGAAAAAGCCCTATGCAGAACTGCCTTCTCATGTGCTTCCATTTTAGGCATCAAGCCTATTTTTTTATCATTTTCATCAACTAAGACAACTAATTCTTCCATGTAGACAAATATAGCGCAATCAAATAGCTTTAAAACTTAAATTTATTATAAAATCATAAGAAATATTAATTGTTTTATTATGATGATTTATCTTTGAACTCTCTAAATCTTTATCAACATGAAGTTTTTGCCTCAAGTTTTATTTCTACTAATACTAATTAATTTTCACCAATGTGACTCGCCTAAAAAAGATAAAAAAACACAAAATAAAAGATCTAATATAAAAGAGGAAGAAAAGAAAATAATAAAAGCTTGGGACAGTTTAAATAGTAAAAATACAGAAGCTTTCTTAGCTGAATTTGGCAAACAAAACCCAGAATCTAAAGTTTTAATAAAAACTAAATTTGGGAATATTGAAATACAACTTTACAATGATGTTCCCATTCATAGAGCAAATTTTATATTTCTAACTAAAATTAAATACTTTAATACAACAGTATTTTATAGAGTTGCTAAAAACTTTGTAATTCAGGGAGGAAACTCTGACAATATGTACACACAAAAACAACGCAGAAAATATGGTAATTATCTTATGAAACCAGAGTTTAAGAAAAACAGAAAACATAAATATGGTGCTTTAGCAGCTGCAAGACAATGGGAAAATAACTCTGATAAATTATCTAGTCCATTTGAATTTTATATAGTGCACAAAAAAGATGGTGCACATCATTTGAATAACGAACACACCGTTTTTGGTGAAGTAATCTCTGGTTTTGATACGATGGATAAAATCTCGAAAGTTAAAGTTGGAGTTGATGAATGGCCAGTAAATGACATTCAAATGACCATCGAAATTTTAGATTGATAATTGCCATTCTAAAACGTATATTTGCACCTCAAATTTTGTAGATGAGTTTTTTAGAAGAAATAGCGCGTAGAAGAACATTTGGAATTATTTCACATCCAGATGCTGGTAAAACTACATTAACAGAAAAACTATTATTATTTGGTGGTGCCATTCAAGAGGCAGGTGCCGTTAAAAATAATAAGATAAAAAAAGGAGCAACTTCCGATTTTATGGAAATTGAACGTCAGAGGGGAATTTCTGTGGCTACTTCTGTTTTAGCTTTTATTTATCAAAATAAAAAAATCAACATTTTAGATACGCCTGGTCATAAAGACTTTGCGGAAGATACGTTTAGAACTTTAACTGCTGTAGATAGCGTAATTGTTGTAATTGATGTTGCCAAAGGAGTTGAGCCTCAAACCGAAAAATTGGTTGAAGTGTGCAGAATGCGAAGCATACCAATGTTGGTTTTTATCAACAAATTAGACAGAGAAGGTAAAGATGCTTTTGATTTGTTGGATGAAGTGGAACAAAAACTTGGCTTAAGAGTTACTCCTATGAGTTTCCCTATTGGAATGGGCTATGATTTTAAAGGGATTTATAATATTTGGGAAAAAAAATTGAATCTATTTTCTGGAGATAACAAAACTTCAATTTCAGAAGGTGTTGAGTTTAATGATTTATCAAATCCACAATTAGATGAAATTATAGGAGAAACAGCAGCAGAAACTTTACGAGAGGAAGTCGAATTGATAAGCGAGGTTTATCCAGATTTTAATCAACAAGAATATTTAGAAGGAAAATTACAACCTGTATTTTTTGGCTCTGCTTTAAATAATTTTGGTGTAAAAGAATTACTAGATGCATTTATTGAAATAGCTCCACCTCCTCAACCCAAAAAAGCAGAGGAAAGAGAAGTTGATTCCAAAGAGCAAAAAATGAGTGGATTTGTGTTTAAAATTCATGCTAATATGGATCCTAAACACAGAGATAGACTAGCCTTTATAAAGATAGTTTCAGGAACTTTCAAGAGAAACTCCCCTTATCTACATGTTAGAAATGGTAAAAAAGTAAAATTCTCTAGTCCTAATGCGTTTTTCGCGGAAAAGAAAGAAATTGTAGATGAGTCGTATCCGGGAGATATTGTAGGCTTGCATGATACTGGAAGTTTTAAAATTGGTGATACCTTGACTGAAGGGGAACAACTAAATTTTAAAGGAATACCTAGTTTTTCTCCTGAACATTTTAGATATGTTAACAATGCTGATCCAATGAAATCTAAACAATTATATAAAGGTTTAGATCAATTGATGGATGAGGGCGTTGCGCAATTATTCATAATAGAAATGAATGGACGTAGAGTGATTGGCACTGTTGGCGCCTTACAATTTGAAGTTATTCAATATAGATTAGAACACGAATATGGTGCCAAATGTACATATGAAAATTTAAATGTTCATAAAGCTTGTTGGGTTGAACCTGAAGATATTAAAAGTGAAGAATTTAAAGAATTTAAAAGAGTAAAACAACGTTATTTGGCCAAAGACAAACAAGGACAGTTGGTGTTTTTGGCTGACTCTGCTTTTACAATTCAGATGACACAGAGTAAATATCCATCTGTTAAGCTACATTTTACAAGTGAATTTAAGGATTAAGGTAATGAAAAAAACACTACTTTTTTATTTCGCTCTACTGAGTTTAAATAGTTTTGGTCAAACTCTTACCTTAGATGATTTAGAAGGCAAGGAATTAAATAATAAAATTCGCTTGAATTATATTTTAATTCATCAACCATTTGATCAAGTGAGTTATCAATTAGCCCCAACTATGGGATTTATTGGTTTAAATTACAATTTCCCTTTAAATAAATGGTTATATACTGGCGCAGGCTTTCACACTGCAATTACTGGAGATCAAGGAGGCTTATTTACTCTTGGCGTAAATTTAGGTATCAATAAAAAGATTTATAAAAATATCTATTTTGACACTAATATTCATTTTGGAGGAGGAGGAGGTTTTAGAAGCCTTGTAAATGGTGGGGGAATGATTTACACTAATACTGGGTTACAATTCAAAAAGAATGGATATTCTTTTGGAGTACAATACGGATATTTGAACTTTTTTACTGGAATTCAAAAAAATGATAATATTTCTTTTTTTCTAGAAATACCATCATTAATTAGAACAAGTTCTTACAAAAACACTCTTAAAACATTTATAGCAAATAATAATTACAAAGATGAATTCTGGAAAAAACCAGCTGTAAAAAGTGTACAGCAATTAACGTTTGACTATTTCTTCCCTATTGGAATGTCTAGAGCAGATGTTACATCGACTCCTCCATATAAATCTTTAAATGAAACATTGTCCATTCTGGGTTTTGAATACCAGAGGTATTTGACGTCTGACACTTTTATTTATGCTCATGTTGATGCCATGTATGCTGGTCTAGTATCCGGTTTTATGGATTTATTTTTTGGTATGGGTAAAAATTTTATCGAAACAAAGTATATCAATTTATTTGCAAAAATGGGTATCGGTGCTGCTGGTGGAAGAATTTATCCGGAAGGAGGTCTAACAATGTATCCAAATGTAGGTTTTGATGTTCGTTTGTCAAATCATTTTGGAGTTAGTGCTCATGGAGGTTATCACAGAGCTATAGGAGGTACATTTGAAGCTTATACTGCTGGATTTAGTTTAAAATATTATGGTTTAAGCGGAGGAATAACGGATCCATTTACGGGTAAATCTGTTTCTAAAATTAAAACACGAGGAATTGGTATAGGTGTCCAAAACCAAACTTATTTTAATGTAGCTAAAGATTCTTCAGGACCATATCGAGAGGTGGATTTACAGATGATAGCTTTAAAAATTCTATATGATCTAAATAAAAATTTCTATTTTGTGGGTGAAACTTCCTTTGCTTACAAAGGCCATTCTGGAGGTTATGCTCATGGAATATTGGGTTTAGGCATTCGTAGCAATCCTTTTTTAATGGAAACATTTAGCGTTTATATTGAACTTTTGGGAGGTGTAGCTGGAGGTGCAGGTGTTGATACTGGAGAGGGCATTTTGGTGCGACCAAATATTGGCCTCAGCTATCATATAAATGATAATTTAAAATTGAACACAGCAGTCGGCAGGGCCTCAACTCCTTATGGAAATGTAAATTCTACCAACTTAAATGTTGGTTTTACATATAGTCTATCATTTTTAAATGCAAAAAAATAAAAATTAAACACTCTTTATTCTATTGATATAATTAATAAATTTTAAACAAATGAACAACGGAATTTACGCAAAATTTAATACACCAAAAGGTGACATTTTAGTAAAATTAGAACACGATAAAGTACCAGGAACAGTAGGCAATTTTGTGGCCTTGACAGAAGGTAATCTAGAAAATTCTGCAAAAGACCAAGGAACTCCTTATTATGATGGATTAAAATTTCACAGGGTAATTCCAGATTTTATGATTCAAGGTGGATGCCCACAAGGAACAGGAACTGGAAATCCCGGATATAAATTTGATGATGAATTTCACCCAGATTTAAAACACGACACTCCAGGTAAACTCGCTATGGCAAACTCTGGTCCTGCCACCAATGGAAGTCAATTTTACATTACACATGTTCCTACTCCTTGGTTAGATGGTAAACATACCGTTTTTGGTTCTGTTATTGACGGACAAGATATAGTAGACTCAGTTGCACAAGGTGATGAAATGTCTGTGGAAATTATAAGAGTTGGTGAGGAAGCAGAAGCGTTTAACGCAGTTGAATCTTTTAGAACTTTTGAAGGCGCTAGAGAAAAACGTGAAACTGAAGCAAAAGCAAAACAAAAGGAAATGCTAGATAAAGTTGCAGCTGGTTACGATGAGACCGCAAGTGGTTTAAGGTATAAAATATTACAAAAAGGAAACGGGAAACAAGCTACAAAAGGAGCAAAGGTTTCTGTGCATTATAAAGGTCAATTATTAGATGGAACTGTTTTTGATTCGTCATACAAAAGAAAACAACCTTTAGATTTTAATGTCGGTGTTGGCCAAGTGATCTCTGGTTGGGATGAAGGTATTCAATTATTACAAATTGGTGATAAAGCTCGTTTGGTGATTCCATCAAACTTAGGTTACGGAGAACGAGGAGCTGGAGGTGTAATTCCACCAAATGCAACATTAATTTTTGATGTAGAATTAATGGACGTAAAATAGCAATACTTTAATTAAACAACAAAAACTCTTGAATTTCAGGAGTTTTTGTTGTTTAATATTTAATTCTATTAATTTATTCTAAAGCTTTTTTATAATCAGATAATAATTTTTGAACTTTTTTATCATCAAAAACTGTTGGGTAAAGTTCATTTAGAATTATATGATATTCAAAATCTAACTGCATTGCAACTATTAAGTGATTAAGGCTATATTTAGCTTTATTTAAAATGAAGAATAAACCTGACAATCTATACTCAATTTCTGCAAAATTTTTATATTTTTTTTGTGCTTTAAAAATTACAGTTATAGCTTTATCATATTCACCTAAAAATGATAAAACATCAGCAAGAGCAATATAATTTTCTAATTCCTCATCCCCTAAATCTAAACAATTTTCTAAACCATTTACTGCCTCTTCAAAAAAATTAAGTTTTAATTTAATTTCTGAATATCTTTTCCAATATATGGGATTATTTTCATCAATTTTTAAGGCTTTAGTTATAAAGTAAGATGCCTTTTCATAATTTTGATCATTAAAGTACAAATTGGTTAATAAAATCCAAGCTCTATCTAATAATGGATCTTCATGAACTGCTTTTTTGTAATAAGAAATTGCAACTTCGTAATTCTGTAATTGCTCATAACACTCACCCACTCTAACATATGCAAAAGCTGTTGGATCATCTAATTCAATCGTAATTAAGTAATTATCTACTGCTTCTTGGTATTCACCTAGCTCTTCTAAAGTTTTTGCTTTTTCCAAATAGCCACCAATAAAATGTTCATCAATTAAAACAGCATAATCAAAAGCCTTTAATGCTTTTTTAAATTTGTTAAGCATAAAATATTGTCTTCCTATTTGATGCCAAGCAACCTCACAATATGGATTTCTGTCAATATAATGAGTTAAAAAAGTGATTGCCTGTTCATGGTTCTCTTGCATATCAAAGCAGTACACAATATTGTACAATGAGGAGTAATCTTCATAATCTACATCAATACATTTTGCAAAGTTTAAACGTGCATTTTCAAAATCATCTAAATATAAATACTCCATTCCTAACAAAGACCAAACATCTAATTTATCATCCGAAAGTAATAGTGCTTTTTCGAGGCAATGAATAGCATTCTTGTGTTTGCCTAATTTAGATTGTATTGTCCCTTTTTGAATATAAACCTCTTCATTATTAGGTACTACCCGTTCAATTTTTTGAAGTAATTTAGAGGCCTTTTCTAATTCATTTTCAAAAATGAATAATTCTACTTGTAATAATTTTAAATCTATTGATTCTGGGTGCTGCTCTAAACCCAACTTTACTGCTTTTTTTGCTAAAGTATGTTTTCCAACATCTAAGTAATGAATAACAATCTCCTCAAACTCAACCAAATCAAAAAAATAAACTGCATTGGTTTTAAGCATCGATTCAAACTTAAGTAAAGACATATTTATAAGAATTCAATTGTACCTCTAATATACTGCAAGTCTTCATTAGCAAATAAAAATACACTTTTTGTTTTCAACAATTATATTAACAAAACTCACATTATATTTAGTTTGTATAAATTTTGCACATACATTTATTTATCCTAATTTTGACTTTCAATAGCTATCAACTAAAATAAAAGTAGGTTTCTTATGAGCAAAAAAATATTACTTAACTCAAAAGATATTGAAATTATCCTGCACAGATTGGCTTGCCAATTGATAGAAAATCATAATGATTTTTCTGATACTGTTTTAATTGGCTTACAACCTAGAGGCACTTTTTTAGCAAATAGATTATCAAATTTATTGACAACTGCATATAATATTCCCAAATTACAAAAGGGACTTTTAGATATTACTTTTTATAGAGATGATTTTAGAAGAAGAGATGAGCCCTTGGCCGCTACCTCTACTGACATAAACTTTTTAATTGAAGATAAAAAAGTGGTTATTATAGATGATGTATTATATTCTGGAAGAAGTGTAAGAGCAGCGTTAACCGCTATTCAATCTTATGGACGTCCAAAAAATATAGAATTATTGGTTTTAATTGATAGAAGATTTAGCAGACATTTACCAATTCAACCTAATTATAGAGGTAGACAAGTAGATGCTATTAACGAAGAGAAAGTATTGGTTTCATGGAAAGAAACTAACGGTAAAGATGCAGTTTATATAGAGCAAAAATAATATGGACAAACTAAGTGTAGATCATTTATTAGGCATTAAATATTTAAATGCAAACGATATTGATTTAATATTTAAAACTGCAGATCATTTCAAAGAAGTAATTAACAGACCTATTAAAAAAGTACCTTCATTAAGAGACATTACCATTGCTAACTTATTTTTTGAAAATAGTACAAGAACAAAACTCTCCTTTGAATTAGCTGAAAAAAGACTTTCTGCAGATGTAATTAATTTTTCTGCTGGACAATCTTCTGTAAAAAAAGGAGAAACATTAATTGACACTGTAAATAACATTTTATCTATGAAAGTAGATATTGTTGTGATGCGTCATGGAAATGTAGGTGCGGGAGTATTTCTATCCAAACAAGTAAATGCAAAAATTATAAATGCTGGTGATGGCACACATGAGCATCCAACTCAAGCACTTTTAGACTCCTATTCTATTCGAGAAAAATTAGGAAAAGTAAAAGGTAAAAAGATTTTAATTGTGGGTGATATTTTACATTCACGCGTAGCACTTTCCAATATATTTGCACTGCAACTGCAAGGAGCAACAGTAAAAGTATGTGGACCTACAACATTAATACCTAAATATATTTCTAGTTTAGGAGTTGAAGTCGAGACAAATCTTAAAAAAGCGTTAGAATGGTGCGATGTTGCTAATGTTTTAAGAGTACAACATGAAAGAATGGACATTAAATATTTTCCATCAACGAGAGAATACACTCAGCTTTTTGGAATTAATAAACAAATACTTGACAGTCTTGACAAAAAAATTGTAATAATGCATCCAGGACCTATAAACCGTGGAGTAGAAATTACTAGTGATGTTGCAGATTCTAATCAATCAATAATTTTAAATCAAGTAGAAAACGGTGTCGCAGTTAGAATGGCTGTTATCTATTTATTGGCGCAACAAATTAAAAGATAAATTATGAAAATAGAAAATACAGAAAAATACACGCTTATCTCTTCAACAGAAGTTTTATTTTCCAACTTTCATGATAATTTTTTAGAGGCACTGCCTAGCTTAGAAAAACAAAATTTAATACTTCATATTTCTGACAACATTAATGTAACCAAAGAGAATTTTTCTTTATATTTGAATATTGCAGAACAAAGAAAAGAAAATGGCACATCATTTGTAGTTATTTATAAAACGATAAACATTGATGATTTACCTGATAACTTCAACATTGTTCCTACTTTAATTGAAGCAGAAGATATTTTAGAAATGGAGGCTATGGAGAGAGAGTTAGGATTTTAATCTCCTAAAAGAATGATAAAAAGAATTATTTTAACGGTATTACTATTTTGTACCTTCATTGTATATGCTCAGCAGAAACCTATTGAAGAAATATCTGCAGCCCCAAATCCTTTTAAAATTTCAACAAAAATTACTTTTAAATCGAACAGTAACACAAATGTGATTTTTACAGTAAAAAATGTTTTAGGTAAAACAGTTTTCACAAAAAAGTTAAGTGCAACTAAAGGGAAAAATTCAATTACTTTTTCGAAAGCAAATTTATCTAAAGGAATATATATTTATACACTTCAAAACAAAAAACAGATTACATCTAAACGCATTGTTATTCAATGAGTATAAAATTAACAATTTTAGGATGTCATTCTGCAACTCCAAGAGCAAACGCTTTTCCGACTTCACAGTATTTAGAGATTAATAACAGACATTTTTTAATAGATTGCGGAGAAGGTACTCAACAGCAAATGCGCAAATATAAAGTAGGTTTTACTAAAATAAATCATATTTTTATTTCCCATTTACATGGAGATCATTTTTATGGACTAATTGGATTATTATCTACTTATGGTATTTTAAGTAGAGAAAAGGAGTTGCACATTTATGGCCCAAAAGGGATTAAAGAAGTAACACTTTTACAATTAAAAGTTTCTAAATCACACGCTAACTACCCAATAATTTTCCATGAATTAAACTCAAAAGAAAGTGAACTTATTTTTGAAGACGATAAGGTTTCTGTAAAAACAATCCCTCTAAAACATAGAGTTTACACCAATGGATATCTATTTACTGAAAAAGAAAAACCTCTAAAATTACATATTGATAACATTAAACAATACAAAGAAATAGACAGAGCTGATTACAATAATATAAAAGCAGGAAAGGATATTACCTTATCTACGGGAGAAATTATATTGAACTCAGAATTAACTTTACCCCCAAAGCAACCTCTTAGTTTTGCTTTTTGCAGTGACACTGTGTATAAACCAGATATAGTACCAATTATAAAAGATGCTGATTTATTATATCATGAAGCCACTTTTTTAAATGATAAAGAAGATTTAGCTAGAAAAACAAAACATACAACCTCTAAACAAGCTGCTCAAATTGCAAAAGATGCAAATGTAAACCAACTAATACTTGGCCATTATTCAGGGAGATATAATGATATTTCTCTATTTAAAAAAGAAGCAAAAGAAATTTTTGACAAAACAGAACTCGCTGAACCAGGTAAATACTTTTCTATTAATTAATTTATTATGAAATCAGAACAAATCAATTCAATTTACAATGAAATTTTTGAAACTTACAAAAATGTTGAAATTGAAGAACACATCAAAAAGCTAATTGAACTAGATTTTTTCTATCCATATAACTCTACTTTTTACTGTATCACCAATACAGTTTTACAAAATTTTGAATACATCAGTAAAAATTTCACTGCTTGTACAGGCTTATCTCGAGATAAAATGATGAAAGATGGAATGGAGTATTATTGGTCATTATTTCATCCTGAAGATATTCAATTATGGATCAAGAGTTTAAAAGGTTTAATGACGTTCACTATGACTGAAATAAATGATGAACAGCGAAAAAAAATGAGTTATACATGGAATTATCGAATTAAAAACTCAAATAAAGAATACGTGAATATTATTCAAAACACTACACCTCTTCAGTTTGATGAAACAAACAAACCAATTATAGGTTTAGCGCATTACACCGTTTTACACGGTGCTCCTAAAATGGATATTTGTGCAACCGCAAAGTATTTGAATGATCAAAATGAATATGAAACAGTGTATCATCAAAATATGTCTACGACTAACCTTTTAGGATTAATTAGTAATAGAGAAAAAGATATTGTTAGGTTAATTATTACAAAAAATACTAGTGAAATAATATCTAAAAAACTAAATATCAGCACCCATACAGTAAATACACACAGAAGGAATATACTTAAAAAATTAAATCTAACTTCTACTTTTGAGCTTGTTAATTATTTTAAAAATAGCCCTAACTTGATTTAAAATACTCATCATGAGTATTGTTTCATCTCTTATAATAAAATACTTTTGCAGCAGAAACTGGATTGATTTTCTAATTTTAACATGAAAGAAAACATTAGAAATAAAACATTCTGAAAAAGAAAATGTCACCCCTTTGAAATCAAATCAATCCAGTTTTTTTAATACTGACTTGTAGCCAATAAAACTAAAGTACAAGCAATTTCTGATTGAATACTACAGCCTTGCAACAACTTTACAAAAGCTAAGTTTTCACTACCCGGATTAAAAATAACTCTTCTTGGTTTTAGTTTAAGAATATAATCATAATATTCTTCTTGCCTTTTAGAATTTAAGTATAAAGTTACGGTATCAATATTTTCATAATGCAATTTTTCATTATCAATTCTAACATCAAGCACCTCTCCCTTTTTTAAACCTAACGCCTTTGTAGGTATTTTTTTACCTCTCAATCTCTTTATAACAATGTTTGAATATCTGTTAGGATTTAAGGAAGCTCCAATAACCAATGTTACATTTTTCACAATTAATAGTATAAAATTAAATCTGATTTATTTCAACAAAGATAAATAATGAAATAAACCGATTTAAATAAAGTAAACAATAGATCGTAATTTGAATAAAGTCTTAAATTATTTATTATTTTTTTTTAGTAATTTACTTCCAAATGTATATCGATTTAAGGCTTTCTTAAAAAAAAAGAGATTTCACAAAAAATGAAATCTCTTTTTAACCATTTTTGATTATTTTTTACCAACGAATAACCACAGACCCCCAAGTAAATCCACTACCGAAAGCAGCTAATACAACCAAATCATTATCTTTTATTTTACCTTGTTCCCAAGCCTCAGTTAATGCAATAATCACAGAAGCAGCAGTTGTATTTCCAAATTTTTGAATATTATTATGTACTTTATCATCAGATAATTGAAACTTCTTTTGAATAAATTGTGCTATACGCAAATTAGCTTGATGAGGAATTAACATATCAATATCTTCTTTTTGTAAATTATTAGCTGTTAAACCTTCTACAATGGCTTCAGAAAAACGAACAACAGCATGTTTAAATACAAACTGACCGTTCATATAAGGAAAATACGATTGATCTTCAGGATCATTATCTGCAATAATCTCGGGAACCCATCTTCCTGTGCTAGGGCCATCTAACATTAATTCTCTTGCATGTTTTCCTTCTGAATGTAAATGTGATGATAAAATGCCCTTTCCTTCTTCTTCGCTTCTAGATAAAACAGCAGCTCCTGCCCCATCTCCAAAGATAACAGTCACTCCCCTGCCTCGAGTTGATCTTTCTAAACCACCAGAATGATTTTCAGCACCAATTACTAAGATATTTTTATACATACCTGTTTTGATAAATTGATCTGCTACAGACATTGAATATATGAAACCAGAACATTGATTCCGTACATCTAGAGCACCAATTGTTGGCATATCTAGCATATCTTGAACACGAACTCCACCTCCCGGAAAATACATATCTGGACTTAAAGTTGCGAAAACAATAAAATCAATATCATCTTTAGTTAAACCCGCTCTTTCTATGGCAATCTTAGCAGCTTTAACTCCCATAGAGGAAGTATTATCACCTGTTTTAGGATCTATCCAGCGTCTTTCTTTAATTCCGGTTCGTTCTTGAATCCATTCATCAGAAGTATCCATAAACTCTTTTAAGTCATTATTTGTAACAACATTTTCAGGAACATAATATCCTAAACCAGTAATTTTTGAATTATACATATTTTAAAGCGCTATATTTTAGTATTTAGTTATTTGTAACTAACAAAAATAGTGATAAATTAACACCTTTACAAAAACAGTTGAAAATTAACCAATCAAACTTTTTAATATGAATAGAAAAGATTTTTTATCACTTTCTACAAAAGCAGCTCTTTTTTTAGGACTCTCAAATACTGTTTCTTGCAAAGATAAAACTTTAGAAAAAACAGATAAATTTTTAAAAAAATCTTCAAAAGGAACTGCTTTTGGCTTAACTGCACCAAAAATTAATAACGTTAGAGTTGGTATTATAGGAGCTGGCAATAGAGGACAAACATTAATACAAATGTTTGATTGGTTGGTAAGAAACAACAAGGCTAGTATTGTGGCTATTTCTGATTTAAAAAAAGAGAAAGTAGAAATATTAAATTCACATCTTAAGATAACTCACAATACTAATGCAGATATGTATTATGGAAATCCTAATGAATGGAAAAAAGTAGCAGATAGAGACGATATTGATTTATTAATTATTGCTACTCCTTGGGAAATGCACACACCAATGGCATTATATGGAATGGAAAAAGGAAAACACGTAGCTTCTGAAGTACCAATTGGTTATACTTTAGAGGATTGTTGGAAATTGGTAGAAACTGCAGAACGTACTCAAAAACATTGTATGATGATGGAAAACTGTTGTTTTAACAAGGAAGAACTCTGGGTTTTAAATATGATAAATCAAGGCGTTTTCGGAGATTTAACGCATGCTGAAGGTGCATATATTCATGATTTAAGAAAGCATTTATTAGATGAAACTTATTACGAAAATCAATGGAGAATTAAACACCATTTAAAGAAAAATGGTAATTTTTACACCACACATGGTTTAGGGCCAATAAGTCAATACATGGATATTGGACGAGGAGATACTTTTGATCATTTAGTTTCTATGAGTTCACGTGAAAAAAGTTTAAGTGATGCTGCTAAAAGAGCTAATTTACCTCAATTTCAAAATGTAAAATGTGGTGATATGAATACCACAATGATTAAAACCAAACTAGGTAAAACCATTATGTTGCAATTTGATGTTCATTCTGGTAGACCATACGACAGATTAAATACCGTTATTGGTACAAAGGCGGTACATGAAGGCTATCCTTCTAAATTATATATTAATGAACAAGAATTGGCTTGGTGGGGACATAAATGGTTAGACAAAGAAAAATACAACGAGTACAGAGAAAAATACAATCATCCACTTTGGGGAAAGTTAAAATCTCAAATTTCAGATAATTCTGTTGGTCATGGAGGTATGGATTTTGTAATGATTTATAGATTAATTAAATGCTTAAACCAAGGTTTACCTTTAGATATTAATGTTTATGACAGTGTTTTATGGAGTGCTATTACTCCACTGTCAGAATTGTCTGTAGCCCAAAATAGCGCTTCTATAAAAGTACCAGATTTTACAGGTGGCACTTGGAAAAACAAAAATAAAACTGAAATGATGCGAGAAATATAAAATTTGAAGAGTTCTTTTCAAAGAGTGCTTGCAACTACTAGATATTAATTTCATAAACTCTATTTTCACTATTTCATTACTCTGCCATCTTGTCATAATTGTTGTTTTGGTATTTTTTTTGACTATTTGATTGATAGAAAATAAAATCAATTAAAATATACAATTTATGAGTAAAGGAAACATTAATGTATCAGTAGAAAATATTTTCCCACTGATTAAAAAGTTCTTGTATTCTGATCACGAAATTTTTTTACGTGAGCTAATTTCTAACGGAACAGACGCTACCACAAAATTAAAACACTTAATTTCTATTGGCGAGGCTAAAACGGAATTAGGTGATGCAAAAATTGAAATCAGCATAGATAAAGATGCAAAAACATTGACTATAAAAGATCAAGGTTTAGGTATGACTGCTGATGAAGTTGAAAAATACATCAACCAAATTGCATTTTCTGGTGCTGAAGAATTTTTAGACAAATACAAAGATGATAAAAATGAAACAGGTGTAATTGGACACTTTGGTTTAGGTTTTTATTCTGCTTTTATGGTTGCTGATAAAGTAGATTTAATTACAAAATCATTTAAAGATGAACCAGCTGCGCATTGGACATGTGATGGTTCTCCTGAATATACTTTAGTAGAAGCTGACAAAGCTGACAGAGGAACAGAAATTATTTTACACATTGCAGATGACTCTACTGACTTTTTAGAAGAAGGTAAAATAAGAGAGCTTTTAACGAAGTACAATCGTTTTAATCAAGTGCCAATTAAATTTGGTAATAAAAAAGTAAACGATCCAACTCACGAGCCGAAAACTACAAAAGATGCTGAAGGTAAAGAAACAACTGAACCACACAGACAGATTGAAGTAGATGATATTATCAATAATACAAATCCTGCTTGGACTAAGAAACCTGCAGATTTAGAAAAAGAAGACTATACTAACTTCTACAGAGAATTGTATCCAATGCAATTTGAAGAGTCTTTATTCCACATTCATTTAAATGTAGATTATCCATTTAATTTAACAGGAATTTTATTCTTCCCTAAGTTATCTCAAAACTTAGATATGCAAAAGGATAAAATCCAATTGTATCAAAACCAAGTTTTTGTAACGGATAATGTAGAGGGAATTGTACCAGACTTTTTACAGATGTTAAAAGGTGTTATAGATTCTCCAGATATTCCATTAAACGTATCGCGTTCTTATTTGCAAGCAGATGGGGCTGTTAAAAAGATTTCTGGTTACATCACTAAAAAGGTGGCTGATAAATTATCATCATTATTCAAAAAAGATCGTGAGGATTTTGAGAAAAAATGGAATGATATTAAAGTAATTATTGAGTACGGAATGTTATCTGAAGATAAATTCTTTGATAAAGCTAAAAAGTTTGCTTTATACCCAACAGTTGCAGATACATTTTTCACTTTTGATGAGTTAATCAAAAAAACAAAAGATTCTCAGACTGATAAAGATGGGAATCATGTAATACTGTATGCAGCTAATAAGGATGCTCAACACAGTTACATTCAAGATGCCACAGCGAAAGGTTATGAAGTCTTAATTTTAGATTCGCCAATTATTTCGCATTTAATGCAGAAATTAGAGACTTCTGGAGAAGGAAAAATTAAATTTTCTAGAGTTGATGCTGATCATATTGATAATTTAATTAAGAAAGATGATAACGTAATTTCTAAATTATCTGATGAAGAAAAAGAAAAATTAAAGCCTGTAATTGAAGGTGCTGTGAATAATTCATCTTATACAGTGCAATTGGAAGCTATGGATTCTGCTGCTTCACCATTTATTATTACTGTACCAGAATTTATGCGTAGAATGAAAGAAATGCAAGCTTCTGGTGGTGGAGGAATGATGGGAATGGGTAATATGCCAGACATGTACAACTTAGTTGTAAATACCAATAGCCCATTAGTTACTGAAATTTTAGCAGCTGATGAGGACAAACAAAAAGGCTTGATTTCCCAAGCTTTTGATTTGGCAAAATTATCTCAAAACCTTTTACATGGTGAAGAGTTAACAAACTTTATTAAAAGAAGTTACGAGTTGATTAAGTAATCATTTCTCTCATTCCTGAGAAAACAGGGATCTACAAAAACTAAACCTCTTTGTGAGAACAGAGAGGTTTTATTTTAAATAAAAACCTTTTACAAATAGTATAACAATGCAACTAAAACATATTTTTGTTTTTTTACTAGTATTCCTAGTTTCATTTGCTGATGCTACTGTTTATTCTCAAAAAAAATCATCTGAATTTCATCAATCTTCTAAAGTTGTTCAGAATAGAAATTTTAATGGTAAAAAGACTAAATATTTCACCTTTAAAAAATCACTTTCAAAAGACTGTTTTTTAACTTACTTCTTTTCAAAAGCTATTCTAGAACTAGATTTCATAAAGCAAACTGTGCTAATCTTAAAACTACAAAAGCACTTGTATCAAAAAATTACTTTAGCAAATATTCAACACACTTTTTTAACCATAAAAATTACATCTAGTAATACAATTTCTACTTTATACATCGCTTAAAAAAAATTTAAGCAAATGCTGAAAAGCAACAAATGATAAAATAAGATTCTCATCATTTATTCCTATCCATATGTATAAATTAAAAAAAAAATCAAGTAATCCTACACAACTATTTTATTGGTTGAAAAGAAAATTCTTAGTAATTGTTACAGCATTTATGTTAGGGTTTTCTAATTCTATTAACGAAGAAGACAAATCTATATTTGATTATCATTATTCAATAGAACAGAGAGATAAAGAGGAGAGATAGTTTTTAATAAATTCTATGAATTTTGTATTTGACTTTATGAAAAAAATTAACTAAATTGATATTAAAGTCAATGATAAATTGTTGAAAAATTGAATATTCATCGATAAGTTAACTAAAACATATAATTAGAATCATGTTACACAAAGTAATAATTATATCTGTAATCCTATTATCTTTGCTAGGTTGCAAAAATGGAAGAAATAAAAAAGTATATGATATTAATGTACAATCCCTAAGTCAAGAAGAAATAAAACAAATTGCCAAGGAAACTTATATCGCCTTATTTCCTCTTGTATACAATTACGGCACAATTTACAATCAAGCTATTGATAGTAATGCACCTGAATATATAGGAGGATTTGGGGTCTACAAACATTATGGATTGTCTACTCCTGAAAACAGAGACATCCCTACACCAAATAATAATACTCCTTATTCTTGGGCGTGGGTTGATCTACGTTTGGAACCTTGGGTATTAACAATGCCCCCTTCAGATGGTAATAGATATTATGTTTGCCAATGGGACGATATGTGGGGTTATGTAATTGGTGCACCGGGTTCAGTTATAGATGGACAAGATGGAGGAAATTATCTTCTAACTACAAAGAACTTTAAAGGACAAATTCCTAAAGGTATTAAGCGTATTATATATTCAGAATCTCAATTTATTGGAACATTAACTAGAACTGGAGTAAATGGTCAAGACGATATTCCAGCTATGCAATCCTTACAAAACGGATATGTTTTACAGCCTTTGAGTTCTTTTATAGGATCAGAGCCCACGAGATTATCAGAAGATATAAATTGGATAAGCTACGATATAAATGACTTAAAAAATATTAATTTCTTTAAGTACGCAAATTTTATGCTCACCTACACTATCCCTAATAAAGCAGACAAAAGAATACTTAAAAATGCAAAAAAAATTGGGGTTGAAGCAGGAAAGGATTGGCAACCGAATAAAATGGATATTTCATTTATAAACGCTATTAATTCAGGAATAGAAGAAGCGCAAAGAGAAATTGATCAACAGATAGCAATTACCAATGATGCTAAAAAACTATTTAATACAAGGAAAGTTCTAGGTGAAGACTATTTAAATAGAACTGTGGGAGTGATTGTTGGGCAATTTGGAAATTATCCATCCCAAGCTATATATCCTAGTTTTCAAAGGGACATTAATGGTGAATTACTTAATGGTAGCAAAAACAACTATTCAATCACTTTCTCTGAAGATGAATTGCCCAAATCAAATTATTTTTGGTCTTTTACAATGTATGATCTTCCAAATCGATTTTTAGTTGAAAACTCCATAAATAGATACAGCATTGGAAGCCAAACTGAATCCCTGAAAAAGGATAAGAACGGTTCCATAACCATTTACTTTCAGAAAGATTCTCCCAGTAAAGATAAAGAAGGTAATTGGTTACCCACTCCTGACGGACCTTTCTACACTGTTTTACGTATTTATGGACCTGATGAGAGTTTACTCAAAGAATCACATAATTTTCCAAAAATAATTGGAGTTAAAAATAAATAATTTAGAATATTTTAAATAAGTTAAAAAGGCTGCTATAAAACCTATGCTAAATCAAAATTTAATTTGGTATAGCTGATAAACAAAGTAATCCAAAATTAGACTTCTTTGAACTTCCTTTAAAAAAAATCAACACATGTAATTCTCAGAATTACTTCTAAACAAATACCTATTAAAAGCAATTGTAGAAGCAATTTTTTAAAAAATATCATATTAGACAGATAATCAACCTCTTTCCGAATTCAAAAGAAGTTTTTTTATTGACTTTCTCAAAAAAAATCTTCAAAATTAGTTTAACTTTAGCCATACAATGAATTGAAACGCTCAATGTTATTATAGTATTGAGTATTTCATGAAAAAATCGAATATACATCTAAACCAACATAGCATGAAAAAATTAAATAAATTAAGTAAACGTTTACTATTATTTATAAGTTTACTCAGTTCATCTTACTTTATTTCTTGCTCAAACTCTGATAGTCCCGAAGGCATTCAAGTCCAATTTTCAAAAGAACATTACAAAAAAGCTTTAGATGGAAGATTAATTATTTTAATTTCTAAACAAAATGAAAAAGAACCAAGATTTCAACTCACAGACAATTCTGAAACTTGTCAAGCATTTGGGATGGATGTTGAGAACTGGAACCCAGAAGAACCAGTAAGTTTTGACATGTTTGCATTTGGATACCCTATTAATAGTTTTAAAGAATTACCTTCAGGTGACTTTTTTGTTCAAGTCGTATTTCATAAGTATGAAACTTTTAACAGAGCAGATGGTAAAGTAGTGAAATTACCTATGGATAGAGGTGAAGGTCAAAAATGGAACCAAGCTCCAGGAAATTTATATTCAACTCCTCAAAAAATTAGTATTAAAAATGGAGAACTTCCTTCTTTCTCCATAAAATTAGATCAGAAAATCCCACCAATTAAAGAACCAGAAGACACAAAATATGTAAAACATATAAAAATAAAAAGTAAGTTATTGAGTGATTTCTGGGGAAGAGATATGTATATAGGTGCGCATGTATTATTACCTGAAGGATTTGAATCACATCCGAATGTAAAATATCCGCTTGCGATAATGCATGGTCATTTTCCTAGCGATTTTGGAGGTTTCAGAACTACTCCACCAAATTCTAATTTAAAATCAGAATATAGTGATCGCTTTAAAGTTGACGGATATAATCTGATTGTGCAACAAGAAGCTTATGATTTCTATAAAACATGGACTGGTGCTAATTTCCCAAGAGTTATTGCCATAAAAATACAACATCCAACTCCTTACTATGATGATTCTTATGCTGTAAATAGCGAAGCACAAGGTCCTTATGGAGATGCTATTACTTATGAACTTATTCCTCATATCGAAAAACAATTTCGAGGAATAGGAGAAGGTTGGTCTAGGTTTGTTTATGGAGGTAGCACTGGTGGCTGGGAATCTCTTGCTGTTCAGGTAAAATATCCTAAAGAATATGGAATGTGTTTTGCAGCTTGTCCAGATCCTATTGATTTTAGAGCTTATTGTTTGGTAAATATCTATGAGGATAAAAATGCATATTACAAAGAAGGTACATTTAGAAAAACATTAGTAGCTGGTCATAGAGATTATTTAGGAAATATTGATGCCACTTTAAGAGATATGAATTATAGAGAATTGGTTTTGGGTACAAAAGGAAGATCAGGTCAGCAATGGGATATTTGGGAGGCAACCTATTCACCAGTGGATAAAGATGGATATCCTAAACGAATCTGGAATCGTATTACGGGAGAAATAGATAAAGAAGTAGCTAATTACTGGAAAGAAAATTATGATTTAGCCTATATTTTAAAAAGAGATTGGGCAAAACACGGTAAAGATTGGAAAAATAAAATTCATTTGTATTGTGGAGATATGGATAATTATTACCTTAACAATGCTGTATATCTTGCTGAAGAAATACTATCTGAAACGACGGCTCCTTTTTATAATGGTGAGGTAGATTATGGCGATAGAGCAGAGCATTGTTGGAATGGTGATCAAAATAATGGAAATCATATTAGTAGATTACGATATCATCGAATGTTTATCAAAAAGTATGTAGCTAAAGTTGAAAAG
>Ga0206127_1000719_pt1 | contig 39579 bp, 40 predicted proteins | sample Helgoland_Spring_6_FD_148646 | JGI IMG/M metagenome (GOLD analysis project Ga0206127, IMG submission 148646) | Pelagic subsurface seawater microbial communities from Kabeltonne, Helgoland, North Sea - Helgoland_Spring_Bloom_20160419_1 | ecosystem: Environmental > Aquatic > Marine > Epipelagic ...
TTTAACGGCAAGCTGCGAGATGAATGCCTCAATGAAACGCTCTTCGGCACGCTGGCCGACGCCCGTCATACGCTGGAAGAATGGCAGGAGGACTACAATTGGCGCAGACCACACTCAGCATTGGGAAACCTGACACCGATGGAATTCTTGCAAAGAAGGATCATGGACAAGATGGCCGCTTGAGGTCAAAGATTTAACTCCAAGGACTCCACGTAAAGCTGGAGGAGACTTGGGGCTCAGGTCACATCTTCAATTAAGTAGTGACCCATTCTGTTGCGAATGTGAGTATTATATATGCTCCAATCGTGATGTGATTGCTTCTTTGTGATTTGTGCATGTGGAAAATAATGCCGATCGAAAAACGCATTCAGCGTTAAACGCTGTGTGTTGCTACGATGTTTTTTTGTATAGTCTTTGCAGTGCTTTATGAATGATAACATCAATGGCTCCTAGTTGTAGAGCCAAATAGTATTGCCACTTGAGCACTTGGACGAGTGCCTAAGTATGACCAATATAAGTAGCATACTGTCGTCTATGCTGCACTTTTGTGAACGAGTAGTCGTCTTATCGCTACAACAGCTTTGGTTGCTACAGCTGGCGTTGCTGCTGCAGACGTAAGCCTTTCCGGTGCTGCTAACGTAGGTATCTTGGACAACGGTACTGCTGCGGCATTCATGTACAACAACGTAAGCATCACTGCTGCGATGTCTGGCGAAACTGATGGTGGCCTTACTTTCGGTGCGTCTTTGACTGTTCGCAACGGTAACGACGTTGACTTGGACGTAGGCGATCTTAACAAAGCAGCTAACGTTACTGGCGCTGCTTTGTCCGCAACTTCTTTGGGCAACATCTACGTTTCCGGCGGCTTCGGCAAGTTGACATTCGACCACAACGGCATCGACAACGTGATGGACGATGGTTCTGAAAGCCACGACGTCAAGTACGAAGGTACATTTGGTGCTCTATCTGTTGCTGCAACTGCTGCTGTAAGCTCTGCAACAGCACCTACAGCTTTGGGTGATGACTGGTCATTGTCATTGGGCTACGCTGTAAGCGGTGTAACTCTAACACTGAAAACAGACGATTCAGGCGAAGCTGATGTAACTGCAGCATACGCGTTGAACGACATGGTAACTGCAACTTTGAACTATGACACAGACGGTCAAACTTCTGGTGCAGAAACAACTGTAACAGTTGCTTACGCAAACGATGGTCTATCTGCAGCTCTATCACTTTATGATGACAAAGCAGACGCATGGAAGCTTGCTCTTGGTTACACTGCAAACGGTTTCTCTGTTAACGCAGCGATCACAGACGGCGGCAGCGAAGATCTATCTGCTTCCTATGACCTAGGTGGCGGCATGTCTATCAATGCAGCGACTAACGAATCTGGTGCATGGTTCATCGGTTCAAAAATGACATTCTAATCTTTGGATTAGTTTGACTAAGGAAGAGCGCGCCCAAAAGGCGCGCTCTTTTCTTTTATGAGATGCCATTTGTGTTTGGTGTACTTCTCAGTTCGAGAGTGTTTTGAGCCACGTCCACTCTTCGTTAAAAATGACGTCCTTGCTTTATCATCCGTCTGACCACGATTCAGGGTGGTCCAAATGTTGCAAAGCATTTTATACAGTCACAATTGTTGAATTTGGAGCTCCCGATGGCATTGGCTGATATTTCTGAACTTATTGCAAACGCTGAACTGGCTGCAGGCCGTGATGCGGGTTCTGTACAGTTGATTGCTGTCAGCAAGGTCCAGCCGAACGAGCGTGTCGCCTCTGTCTTGGAAGAGGGCCATCGCTGTTTCGGTGAAAACAAGGTGCAGGAAGCTGGCGGTAAATGGCCTGATTTTCGCGAAACCTATGACGGCGTTGATCTTCATTTGATTGGTCCGCTGCAATCCAACAAAGCGCGCCAAGCGTTTGAGTTGTTTCAAAGTATTCACACATTGGATCGCCCCAAGTTGGCGACGACCTTTGCCCGTCTGGCTCAAGAGATGGGGCACTGCCCCGATATGTTCATTCAGGTGAACACAGGTGAAGAGCCCCAGAAAGCAGGCGTGATGCCCCGTGAGGTGGATGCGTTTGTGGCCGAGTGTGCCAGTCTTGATCTTCCTGTGAAGGGGCTGATGTGCATTCCTCCTGTTGAGGAAGAGGCGAGCCTGCATTTTGCGTTGCTGGCTAAGATGGCAACGCGCAATGGGCTAAGCGGTCTATCCATGGGTATGAGTAGTGATTTTGAGCGGGCGATTTCCTTTGGCGCGACACATATCCGCGTTGGCTCTGCTATTTTTGGGGATCGTGTGCCTAACTAGGCATGGCTACCTGACGATCAGCCGTGTGTCGGGCGTGATACTGCGTGCAATTGCGTGCAGGTGGTCACGTCGAAACGCGATGCACCCTTCTGTTGGATATCCCGCACGCCTGTATTGATGGATAAAGATTGCGGACCCTTTTCCAGCTTCGGCATGGGGCCAGTTCCAATTGGTTAAGATCACCAGATCATATAGTGGATCAGATCTGCGCAGCGTTTCGTGGCTGTACGCATAGGGACGTTTTACTTGATGATTGTAATGCACATCATTGGTATCATCTGACCACAGATCATTAGCCCCTATGGGAGTCGCCCAATGGTTTGGTTTTGGAATCCGATCTGGGCGATATAGCATTCCAACGACCCGGTGAATGCCGCGTGGTGTTGCGCCGTCGCCTTCGCGCTTGTCTGATTTGATACCACCTTTGCCGATGGAGCAGGGATACCTGCGCCCCAAATACCGGACCCCATAACGGGTCAGAACAAGGTCACTTGGGGTCACAAGAGATGCCCAGACTTTGCAGCTTTGGTTGCTAGATAGGCGGTATTGTGGGCGTTCTCACCCACCTTCAGTGGGACGCGTTCAGACACGGTGACACCGCTTGCGTTCATCATATCCACTTTATTAGGATTGTTAGTCAGGAGTCTGACCGAGTTGAATCCCATCGATTTGAGGATGTCTGCACCAAGGCGGAAATCGCGTTCGTCGTCTTCAAAACCCAGACGGTGATTGGCCTCGACCGTGTCAAAGCCCTGATCCTGTAGGGAATAGGCGCGCATCTTGTTGGCCAGGCCAATTCCGCGCCCCTCTTGATTGAGGTAAAGCAGAATGCCTGCACCTTCCGCACCCATTTGTGCCAGTGCGCCGCGCAGTTGTGGGCCGCAATCACACTTGAGGCTGCCCATCAGATCACCTGTGAAGCAGGCCGAATGTAAACGTGCCAGAACCGGTTCGCTCCGATCCGGGCGGCCAATTTCGATGGCGTAGTGTTCTTCGCCGCCATCTTCGGGGCGGTAGATATGAAGGCGACCCGCTTCGGACACGTCCATCGGCAGGCGAGCCTGTACCACGGGATGCAGTGGACTGGTGGTCCCAAGATGTTGCCGTGCAAGGTCTAGTGGGACAATTGTTAGGCCGTGTGTTGTGGCGAATTGCGCTGCGTGGTCCAGCGTTAGAACAACGGCACTCGGCAACAATCGGGCGGATTTTACGATCGCTAAGGCAGCGCGATGGGGCGTGGCGTCACCTGTGCGGGCAGACGTAAATGGGCCCTTCATCGGGGCGTTGAGGTCATCTGCGGGATCAGCAATGGATTGCACCAAAGTGAGTGTTGCATCCTGTGGCAACAAGATTCGCGCCAAATCACCGTCATAGGCACGCGCCTTTAATGTTTCAGCGCGGCGCGATGTGATGGCGAGAACGGGTTCGCCGCCCAAAGTGTGAAGGTCGCTTAGGCGTGCGGCGCTTAACGTTTCGGTTGCCAATACCAGAACGGAAGTTTCACCAGACAGCACAATAGGCACGCCCATACGCAGGTCTGCGCGGGCGCGAGCTAATCGCTCGATAATGGTTGGGGCGAACGCCATGTTACAACTTTCTCTCGTGTCACAGGGCATATCTATGTCAAAGTGATCTGAATTGAAACAATTGCCCGTGTTCCCACACGAGGGCGTGAGACTGATGCGGAAAATCTTGCTGTCTGGGCAGAGAAAGCCCATCTAAGATGCAACACAAGGAAAAGTATCGATGGCACAAATGAAAAGAATCCTACTGGTTGATGATGATGAGGACCTACGTGAAGCGTTGGGCGAACAGTTGTTGATGACCGAAGATTTCGATGTCTTTGAAGCGGGCAATGGCAGTGATGCTATGGAAAAGGTCAAAAGCGAACTGTACGACTTGATCGTTTTAGACGTTGGACTGCCTGATACAGATGGCCGTGAATTGTGCCGTTTGATGCGCAAACAAGGCGTAAAATGCCCTGTACTGATGTTAACTGGGCATGATGGCGATTCAGATACAATCTTGGGTCTAGATGCGGGTGCGAATGATTACGTGACCAAGCCGTTCAAATTTCCAGTTTTGTTGGCACGTATGCGTGCGCAGTTGCGCCAACATGAACAATCAGAAGATGCGATTTTCACGCTTGGCCCATACACGTTTAAGCCAGCGATGAAGATGTTGATCACGGAAGACGAACGTAAAATTCGTCTGACTGAGAAAGAAACAAACATCCTGAAGTTTCTATACCGCTCGACAGAAGGTGTGGTTCCACGCGATATCTTGTTGCACGAAGTATGGGGCTACAATGCTGGTATTACGACTCACACGCTTGAGACACATATTTACCGCCTACGCCAAAAGATCGAACCTGATCCCTCTAATGTTCGGCTCTTGGTCACAGAATCTGGCGGCTATCGTTTGATGTCCTAAACAGTTCCCGCCGCACGTTCGGGTTAAAACGTGCACCTCCCAAAACTGGGCCGGACCTTTGTGTCCGGTCTTTTTGCGTTAAATGCTTAAAGAAGATGACGTCAGGTTTCGGATGGTATCCCGTGATGTCTGTCGGCATTGTTGGTCTAAATAATCCAAGGACAGCGTGATGAAAAAAGCGATCTATGAAGAGTTTGGCAACCCGGTCGAAGTGCTCAGAGTGGTGGAAGAACCGCAAGCGGTCTTGAAGGATGGGCAGGCCCGCGTTGATGTGTTGCGTGCGCCGATCAATCCAAGCGATTTGATCCAAATTTCTGGAAACTACGGTGTGCGTCCACCGCTGCCTGCCACTGCAGGGAATGAGGGATTGGGCCGCGTTGTTGAGGTGAATGGCGCAGGTGTCGCAGTGGGTCAGCTGGTGCTGTTGCCCGCTGGCGTTGGGACGTGGGTTACGGAAATCGTGGCTGACATTCGTCATTTGATCCCGATGCCGGAAGGCGATTTGGATCAGTTGTGCATGCTGATGGTCAATCCGGCGACAGCGCAACTTTTGCTAACTGAATTCGTTGATCTGAAAGCAGGCGATTGGATGATCCAATCGGCTGCAAACTCTGCTGTTGGTGTTTACCTTGTTCAACTGGCCAAAGCGCGCGGCGTAAATGTGGTGAGTGTCGTGCGCCGCGAAAGCGCCGTGGCCGATTTGAAAGCCGTTGGTGCGGATGTTGTGATCATCGATAGCCTTGATTTGGCGAGAGACGTTAAGGCGGCAACTGGTGCCAAGATGAAGCTGGCTGTTGATGCGGTGGCCGGTGAAACGGCGGGGCGTTTGGCGGATACGCTGGAACGTGGCGGGACTTTAGTCAATTATGGTGGGATGTCCAATCAGCCCTCTGCCCTTGGGGCTGGCGCGCTGATTTTTAATGATATCATCATGCGTGGGTTCTGGTTGGTTTTGTGGTTCGAAAAGGCCACGAAAGAGGAACGTATGGGTGTTTATGCTGCGCTAACGGCGGCGGTTGCGAAGGGCGAACTACATGCCCCTATCGACAAGGTCTTTGCCTTGGATGAAATCGCAGAGGCGGCCCGTCACTCATGGGCTGGTGGACGCAGTGGCAAGGTGCTTATTGCCCCCAACGGCATCTAATTGATTATGGCGTTCAGGTCGTGGGCGGCGTAAGTTGCCCACAATTACAGCCTGAAGGGACGCGATATGTCATTTACCCTAGCCACTTGGAACATCAATTCGGTCCGCCTGCGCGAGCCAATTGTGCTGAAGCTTTTGCAAGAGCAGGGACTGGATGTGCTGTGCCTTCAAGAATGTAAAAGCCCTGTGGATTTGATCCCGATGGAGGGCTTTGCAGAGGCCGGATACCCCTATTTTGTCGCTCGCGGTCAAAAGGGTTATAACGGCGTTATGATCTTGTCCAAGATGCCGATTGAGGAAGTGGCTGCAGAGGACTTTGCATCACTTGGTCATGCGCGTCACATTGCTGGACGTCTTGAAAACGGCGTGACGATCCATAACTTTTACGTCCCTGCGGGGGGTGACAAGCCTGATCGCGCAGTGAACGAAAAGTTTGGTCAAAAGTTGGATTACCTGACTGAGATGCGCGATTGGTTCAAGGCGAACAAACCTAAGAAGTCTATTCTTGTAGGTGATTTGAACATTGCACCCCTGCCTCACGATGTTTGGGATCACAAAAAGATGCTGAAGATCGTTAGCCACACGCAGGTTGAGGTCGACCACTTTAATGATGTGATGGCTGCGGGTGATTGGATCGATGTGACCCGTCAGGATATTCCAGAAGGGTTGCTGTATAGTTGGTGGTCTTACCGCGCTAAGGATTGGGATGCGGCCGATAAGGGCCGTCGTCTGGATCACGTGTGGGCTACGTCCGACATTTCTGCTGCTGCGCACTCCAGCCGTGTGTTGCGCGATGCGCGTGGATGGGAAAAACCCAGCGATCACGCACCAGTTTTTGCAACATTTGATCTTTGAATCTAGGCCGGTCCAACCCATATAGGGTTCAAGCCTAACGACTAGCCCCATAGGGGAAGGAATTTACGATGATTGATTTGGGAATGGCAGCAGCGCCGGCAGCGGATGCTGATCTAATCAAGGACGCAACCGAAGCCACGTTTATGGCGGATGTTATCGAGATGTCGAATACGGTCCCTGTGATCGTCGATTTTTGGGCACCTTGGTGTGGCCCGTGTAAGACCCTTGGTCCGATGCTGGAAGATGCAGTGCGCGCCGTCAAAGGTGCTGTGAAGATGGTTAAAGTGAACGCTGACGAATGTCAGGCGTTGACGGGCCAGTTGCAAATTCAATCGCTACCAACAGTTTATGCGTTCTTTGAAGGCAAGCCAGTTGATGGTTTTCAAGGTGCGGTACCGCAGTCTGAAATCAATGAATTCGTTGCGCGTGTTGTCAAGGCAGGTGGTGGCGAAACGCCAGCTGATACTTTGAACGATGCGGTTGAAGTGGCCGAAGATATGTTAACTGATGGCGAAGCAGATGATGCGGCGCAAACGTTTAGCGCGATCTTGGGCGAAGATCCAAATCACGCTGGCGCTTATGGCGGGTTGGTGCGGTCCCACATTGCGTTGGGTGATTTGGATCAAGCCGAAGCTGTGCTGAACGGTGCCCCTGCAGAGATTTCCGCCAGTCCAGAACTTGAAGCGGCTTCTGCCCAATTGGAGCTTGCACGCCAAGCTGCGGATGCAGGCCCTGTGGGCGAGTTAACCGCTGCTGTTGAAGCAGATGAGAACAACCACCAAGCACGCTTTGATCTGGCGCTTGCGTTACACGCCAATGACGATGCTGAGGGTGCAGTTAGCCAATTGTTGGAATTGTTCCGCCGTGATCGCGATTGGAACGAGGGCGCGGCCAAGACACAGTTGTTCACAGTGTTTGATGCGCTGAAGGCAAATGACCCGATCGTTTTGAATGGGCGCCGCAAGTTAAGCACATTGATATTTGCCTGATACGGTTGTCGGGCTAGGTGGGGTGTTATGATAAAACCTTTTGATCTCCCCGACATTATCCCTGTGTTCCCTTTAGCGGGTGCGCTGCTTTTGCCGCGTGCACGTTTGCCGTTGAACCTGTTTGAGCCGCGTTACCTCCAGATGTTTGATGATGCCCTTAAAACGGATGATCGATTGATCGGGATGGTTCAGCCAAACGAGGTTGAAGGCCGTGATGATCTTGGTCTGCATTCGATAGGTTGTGTGGGTCGTATTACGCAGTTCTCAGAGACAGAGGGTGGCAGTTATATGATTACGCTTGGGGGCGTGTCGCGCTTTCGGGTGCTCAACGAAGTTGAGGGGTTTACGCCTTATCGCCGCTGCGAAGTCAGTTGGGCAGGGTTTGAGCGCGATCTTGGAGATGTGGAAAACGACCTGGTTTTTGATCGTCCTGCGTTCCTGAAAAAGCTGAACAAGTTCTTTGAGGCCAAAGGACTATCTGCAGATTGGGACACCTTGGATGACGCCGAAGACGAGTTGTTGATCAATTCGCTTTCGATGATGATGGACTTTGACGCAGAAGAAAAACAAGCGTTGCTTGAAGCGCCTTGCCTAAGCACGCGTCGCGAGACACTTGTGACCCTAATTGAATACACCCTGCGCGGTGGCCTAGACGGAGATATGATGCAATGAGCACTGAAACCAAAGCTGAGCGTAGCATGTTAGAAGCACTAATTTGCCCGCGTACGCAAACAACATTGCGCTATGATGCTGATGCGCAAGAATTGATTTCAAAAGCTGCAAACCTGGCGTACCCCATCCGCAATGGCATCCCTGTTATGCTGGTGGATGAAGCGCGCAAGTTAGACTAACTAACGCATCAGATCAGGTAGATCGCCACTTAATCCTGCAGCTTCGCGCATAAACCCGCGTCGCAGGCTTGGCATTTTATTTATCAACCCCATTCCCAGATCACGGCTCAAACGCAGAAGCGGATTGTTGTTTGAAAACAGTTTGTTAAATGTATCTGTTGCCAGCGCAAGCGCGGTGTTGTCGAACCTGCGCCATTCTTCATACCGCTTGAGAACCGCAAGGCTGCCGTAGTCTTCACCACGGTTTTGCGCCTCTGTAATGATCTGAACCAATGCCGCGATGTCGCGCATCCCTGCGTTCAATCCTTGGCCGGCAATCGGGTGCAGGCCGTGGGCTGCATCACCTACGAGGGCCGTGCGATCTGCAACCAGTTGTTCTGTCATTGAAAGCGAGAGCGGGTAGGAATAGCGCGTACCAGTGAGTGAAATTTCACCCAAGAAATTGCCAAATCGCGGACGCAACATGGTTAGATAATCTTCGTCATTGAGCGCGTTAAAAGCGGTGGCATTCGCAGCACTCTCGCTCCAAACGATGGAACTGCGATTGCCAGTCAGGGGCAGGATCGCAAGTGGACCCGTTGGCATAAAGAACTGGTGTGCGATGCCGCCGTGTGGTTTTTCATGTTCGATGGCGCAGACCAATGCGGTTTGGCCATATCCCCAACCGATGCGTTTGATTCCAGCGCGTGTTGCCGTGCCGCTGCCGCGGCCATCGCAGCCGATTAGACTGCGGGAGGTCAGTGTTTTCCCGCTCTCAAGAGTGACAGTGACGCCAGCACCCTCAACGACTTGGTTGGTGACGGTTTGCCCCTCAAAGTGCTTGATCAATGGATTTTCGGCCATTGCTTCCAACAAGGAGCGGCGCAGGTGCCGGTCTTGGACCATATAACCCATTGGGCCGTCCTCAATCTCTGCATGATCAAAGTGCATGAAGAAAGGGGAGGGGCCTTCGCCCGCGCGTCCATCGGTGACTTTGATCTCTAACATCGGTTGGGCATCGTCGCTAAGCGCATCCCAAAGGCCGATGCTTTTCAACAGACGTTGTGAAGTTAATGCGACAGCGTAGGACCGCCCGTCAAAGGCAGCGTTCTTGCGCACCTTAGTCGTTAGCGCGTCAATCACGGTTGTGGTGATCCCTGCGCGTGCAAGAGCGATGGCCAAGATGGGGCCATTCAGCCCGCCACCCACGATGGTTATGTCTGTGTCAAATTTCATAGTTGTAGATATGGGGAGCAGACGGGGATTGTCCATGCGTGGTTGCGTCGCTACCCTTCGATTAAATGGTTTGCAGGAGCGGTAATATGAATGACTGGCTAACAATGACGGCGTGTGATTTGGGACGTGGTATTGGGGCAGGGGAGATTGATCCCGTTGCTCTGACCCAAACCTATTTGGATGCAATCGCCGATCATCAGTTTTCGGACCAGATTTATGCACGGGTTACGTCAGCACGTGCATTGTCAGAGGCGACAGCCGCGGCTGGACGGGCAAAGTCAGGGCATCGTTTGTCCCTGCTAGACGGTGTTCCGATCAGTTGGAAAGACTTGTTTGATACAGCAGGTGTTGGGACCGAAGCAGGGTCGAAACTGTTAAGTGGCCGTGTCCCAGAAGTTGATGCCGTCGTATTAGCGTATGCCACCGCTATGGGATTGGTTTGTTTGGGTAAAACCCACATGAGCGAATTGGCGTTTTCAGGGTTGGGTTATAATCCCTCGACTGAAACGCCCCCTTGTGTGAATGATCTGGACGCGGTTCCTGGTGGATCCTCATCTGGTGCTGGCACGTCGGTTGCGTTCAATCTGGCGGCTGCTGGCATAGGGTCTGACACAGGTGGTTCTGTCCGTATTCCTGCCGCGTGGAATGATCTGGTTGGATTGAAAACCACAGCGGGACGGCTGTCATTAAAGGGTGTCGTTCCGTTGTCAGTGAAGTTTGACACGGTTGGCCCTTTGACACGATCTGTTGAGGATGCAGCAGAGTTGTTTGCAGTGATGGACGGCAGTAAGGCCCCTGATTTGCGCGGCGCAACCTTAAAGGGTCGCAAGTTTGCGATTGTGCGCACGACCTTGATGGATGATTTGCGTGATGCACCAAAAGCAGCGTTCGAAAGCGCGGTTCAGCGCATGCAAGCCGGCGGTGCGGTGATTGAGTATATCGACGTGCCAGCGGTTCAAGATTCCTTAAACCTATCTACGATTTTGATGACCTCGCAGGCCTATGGTCAGTGGAAAGATGTTATCGAGGAGAATCCAGATGTAATGTACCCGGAAATCCTAAAGCGGTTCCGTTTGGGTGCGGAACATAGTGCTGCAGATTATGTAGCTGCGGTGAATAAACTGGAGGAAGTGCGGGCTGCATATAATGCTGCAACTGCAGGATATGACGCAGTGCTTGCACCAACATCAGCAATTATGCCCCCGAATTTGGATCGTTTGAATGCTGAAGAAGACTATTACGTCACTGAAAATCTGCTGTCCCTGCGTAATACACGCGTTGGAAACTTGTTAGGATTGTGTGGTTTGACCCTTCCAACAGGTGTGCCAAGTTGCGGAATTATGTTCCTTTGTGCGCCCGATACAGAAGCAAAATTGCTTCGAATTGGGGCGGCAGCAGAGGCGGCATTGTCCTGATTTCAAAATAGGGATGACTCAAAAGCCACATAACGCTGCCTAGGTCTTTGTTTTTCTGGACGAAAGCCGTTCTGTTGGGTAGTTTGGAAGAAACGGGACGATAATGATCCCGATCCTGAGGCAGTTTTGATGAAGTTTCCCGAGCGGTTTTCGAACCTTCCGGCTTATGCGTTCCCACGTTTGCGTGCGTTATTAGACGTACACGAAGCGGGGGGCGACGTAGTCCACATGACGATTGGTGAACCCAAGCACGCGTTTCCAGCGTGGGTGACAGACGTGATTTCTGAACACGCCGCTGGGTTTAATCGGTATCCACCGAACGAGGGCGCGATTGAATTGCGCCAAGCCTTTTGTGATTGGGCGCAACGCCGTTACGGTGTGACCCTTGATCCAGAGACAAATGTGATGCCTGTGAATGGCACGCGCGAAGGTTTGTACAACGCCCCGATGGCATTGTGCCCTGAAACCAAGAACGGTCAGCGTCCTGTTGTTCTGATGCCGAACCCGTTTTATCAAGTTTATATGCTTGCCAGCATTTCATCGGGTGCAGACCCAATTTTTGTCGATGCCACGGCTAAGACCAATCACCTACCAGATTACGCAAGCCAACCGGTTGAGATTTTGGATCGCACGGTTGCTGTCTATATCTGTTCCCCCGCCAACCCTCAGGGTGCAGTTGCGGATCGGGCGTATTGGACGGAATTGCTGACATTGGCAGAAAAACACGATTTCCGGATTTTTGCGGATGAATGTTATTCCGAGATATATAGAGACACGCCACCTACTGGCGCATTGGAAGTGGCAGCAGAGATGGGCGCCGATCCCGAACGGGTCGTTGCGTTCCACTCGCTGTCCAAACGTTCAAACCTACCGGGTTTGCGCTCAGGCTTTGTGACCGGCGGTCCAAAGACGATGGATGAGATCCGTCAATTGCGCACTTATGCTGGTACACCATTGCCACTGCCTTTGCAGATGGCAGCGGCGGCGGTTTGGAACGACGAAGAGCATGTGATTGAAAACCGTGCGCTGTATCAAGAAAAGTTTGCGATTGTGGACAGCATCCTTGGTGACGTGCCGGGATACGTAAGCCCAGAGGCTGGGTTCTTTTTGTGGCTGCCAGTTGAAGACGGCGAAGCGGCTGCATTGAAGTTATGGAAAGAGACAGGCGTGCGTGTGCTGCCTGGTGCGTATTTGGCGCAAGACGTTGACGGGGTTAACCCCGGTACAGGATATATTCGGGTCGCTATAGTGGCTCCAAAAGTGGAAATGACACGAGGGATCCAAGCGATCCGCGACTGTCTTTATCCACAATAAAAATTAGGCGAGGTAGTAACATGGCATATCAGACACGCGGGCGCGATCCATTGCTAGACAGCAACATGGCCGAAGCCATCGAGAAACGCGGCAAGGAGCTGATCGGCATTGCGTTAATCATCGTTGGCTTGATGGCCGCGGCGATGATTTTTAGCTATACGCCGGATGATCCAAATTGGATGGTTTCTACCGACGCGCAGGTTCAAAATTGGTTGGGCCGTTCTGGTGCATCTATTGCTGCTCCGTTGTTTATGATTGTTGGATTGGGTGCGTGGGCTGTTGCTGCAGTATTGCTGGCATGGGGTGTACGTTTTGCCATGCATTTTGGTCAAGAACGCGCAGTGGGTCGGTTGATTTTTGCGCCAATTGCAGTCGCATTAGTGTCTATTTACGGCGCGACGCTAGAACCCGGTCAAGTTTGGTTGCAAACCCATAGCTTTGGTTTGGGCGGCTTGTTTGGTGACACTGTCATGGGCGCGGTTTTGACTGTTCTTCCGTTGGGATCTTCGTTTGCGATCAAGCTGATGTCGTTGATTTTGGGTGTTGGCATCCTTGCCTTTGGTGCGTTTGTATTGGGGTTCACTAAACCTGAATTGATGCGCACGGGTCGCTTTTTGATGATCGGTCTGATCATGCTTTATGCCGCCTTTATGGCGTTGCTGGGCAAAGGCGCAAACTCTGCGGTTCTCGCTGCACGTGACATGCAGGCGCGCAATGCTGATCGCAAAGAACGCCAACGCATTGAAGCGGATGAAGCCGCTGCATATCAAGCAGCCGTTGCGGCGGTTCCAGCCGCGCATACTTATGCTGATCCCTATGCTGAACAAGCACCAGAACCAATGCATCACGCGCCAGCCACTTATGTGGAGCCTGAGGTTAAGACAGGTTTGCTTGCCCGTATGCCCTCTTTGATCAAACGTGCAGAACCTGTTGTGCAGGAGATGCCTGAGTCAGAATTGATTGAGACGTTCAACAACGGCAACTATGTAGATGCGCCTGACGATGACCGTATCAAGGCGAAAATTGCTGGCGTTATTCAGTCCCGCGTTCGCTCGAACCCATCTATTCAAATCGAGTCGGTGGCACCGTTAACGAAGGGCCGTGGCCGTGGACCCGACCCATTGGTTTTGAACACTGAGCCAGCGCCGGACCAGCCTGCGCCAGAACAAAATATATTTGTTGATCAATTTGATTTGCCAGCAGAGCCACCAATGACAACACCTGCTGCTGCGATTTCTTCGCTGCGTCTTGAACCACCATTGGTCGCTCCTGCGCCCGTTGCTCCCGGAATTGAAACCGCTGCAAGAACACAAGCGGCTGCTCCAACTCCACAAGTGGCAGCGCAACCGATGTCGATCCCAGTGCCGGAACCACGTAAAGTGGTACAACAACCTATCCGCAAAGCCGTTCAGCCCAGTGCTCGTGCGAAAGCCGAAGCGCAACCTAGTCTGTCGTTTGAAGACAAACGCCCAGCATTCGAATTGCCGCCGCTGAGCTTGTTGGAAAGTGCTGATGATGTTCAGCACCAGCATCTGAGTGATGAAGCGTTGGAAGAAAACGCACGTATGCTAGAGAACGTGTTGGATGATTACGGCGTTAAAGGCGAGATCGTTTCTGTGCGCCCTGGTCCTGTTGTTACCATGTATGAGCTTGAGCCTGCACCCGGTTTGAAAGCCAGCCGTGTTATTGGTTTGGCCGATGATATCGCCCGCTCAATGGCCGCCCTTTCGGCGCGTGTTTCTACGGTTCCAGGTCGTTCTGTGATCGGTATCGAATTGCCGAATGAGCACCGCGAAAAAGTTGTATTGCGCGAGATTTTGTCGAGCCGTGATTTTGGGGACAGCAACATGCGTCTTCCCCTTGCTTTGGGTAAAGACATTGGTGGCGACAGCATGGTGGCAAACCTTGCCAAGATGCCTCACCTGCTAATCGCGGGTACGACAGGTTCGGGTAAATCAGTTGCGATCAACACGATGATCTTGTCACTGCTATACAAGCTGACACCTGAAGAATGTCGTATGATTATGATCGATCCAAAAATGCTGGAATTGTCCGTTTATGACGGCATCCCGCATCTACTGTCCCCAGTTGTAACAGATCCTAAAAAGGCTGTTGTGGCTCTAAAGTGGACTGTTGGTGAGATGGAAGAACGCTATCGCAAGATGTCTAAAATGGGCGTTCGTAACATCGAAGGTTATAATGGTCGTGTGCGTGAAGCATTGGCCAAAGGTGAGTTGTTTAGCCGTACAGTTCAAACGGGTTTTGACGAAGACACCGGCGAGCCGATCTTTGAAACAGAAGAGAACACACCAGAGACACTGCCATATATCGTCGTGATTGTAGACGAAATGGCCGACCTTATGATGGTTGCTGGTAAAGAGATCGAAGCCTGCATTCAGCGCCTTGCGCAGATGGCGCGTGCTTCTGGCATTCACTTGATTATGGCAACACAGCGTCCGTCTGTGGATGTAATTACAGGTACGATTAAAGCCAACTTCCCAACGCGAATTTCGTTCCAAGTGACCTCGAAAATCGACAGCCGTACCATCCTTGGTGAAATGGGTGCTGAACAACTTTTGGGTATGGGTGACATGTTGTACATGGCTGGTGGTGCAAAGATTACGCGTTGCCACGGCCCGTTTGTGAGCGATGAAGAAGTCGAAGAAATCGTGAACCATCTGAAAGCATTTGGTGCGCCCGACTATATCACTGGTGTCGTCGAAGGGCCTGATGAAGACAAAGAAAACAGCATTGATGCTGTCCTTGGTTTAGGTGGGAATACTGACGGTGAAGATGCGCTGTATGACACAGCTGTTGCCATCGTTGCAAAGGATCGCAAGTGTTCCACCAGCTATATCCAACGTAAGCTTGCGATTGGGTACAACAAGGCGGCGAGGCTTGTGGAACAGATGGAAGATCAGGGTCTGGTGTCTGCTGCTAATCATGTTGGTAAACGCGAAATCTTGATCCCAGAACATGGCTAAAGACTAATTGCCCGGCCGCCAGAACGATCAGCGTGAAAATTTTCTAAAGGCACAATCGCTAGGCGCAAACAGGCCTGATTATGTGTACCTCAGCGGCGAAGTGGGGGTGCAATCTCGTTTTGCGCTGCCTTTCGCAGAGCAGGCAGTCCTTGCTGACGCGCTGTTTGAAGGGGGTGGAATTGCCCCAGGAACAGGTGACGTTTCACAAATATATGTCCTGCGTGGGCCAACCAAAACCCAAGAGTTCAGAGGCGTCACCGCTTGGCACTTGAACGCACTTAATGCGGTAAATTTTGTGGTTGCTGCAGAATTTCAGCTGCGCCCAAAAGACATAATTTTTGTTGCTGAGCAGCCGATCACGCGGTGGGATAGGGCTGTTTCGCAGGCGATACCGAACTTTTATGGGGCTACGTCAACAGTCGGAAACTAAAGCGTTTGCGCGATTTTTCGCCTTTGATATCGCATAACATGGTTGGATTACTTATATATTGTTTCATAACAAGAATAAGCAGGACCCGAAAATATGTCGTACGTTTTTAAATCCATCATCGCAGCCACGTTTATGAGTTTGGCAACAGTCGCGAGCGCCGAAAAACTATCGCTTAGCGAGATCTCTGGCTATCTTAACGCGTTGAAGACGGCCTCTGGCGACTTCACACAGATCAATGAGGATGGCACGATTTCGGTTGGTAAGATTTTTATAAAGCGGCCAGGCCGTATGCGGTTTGAGTACGATGATGCACTAGTTCTGGCCAGCAGCGGGTCTATCAAAATAATCGATAAGAAATCTAACCTGCCACCTGAGTCCTACGCTCTAAGACGTACGCCACTTTCGTTGATCTTGGCGCGTAATGTTGATCTGGGTCAGGCGAAAATGGTTGTCGGTCACGACTATGATGGCACGGCAACGATTGTACGGGCGCAAGATCCAAAGAATCCTGAGTACGGTAGTATCGAATTGAAGTTCACTAGCAGTCCAGTTGAGCTGCGCCAATGGGTTGTAAACGACTCCAATGGTGGTCGTTCTACAGTCATTCTAGGCGAGTTAGTCAAAGGTGGGGTGCTGGCGAACCAATTGTTCGAAATCGATCCGCAATAAAAGATTAGGCTCGCCAGTTTCTTCCGCAATTGGCGAGCTGGCTTCTGTAAGTGTTTGCGCGCGATGCAACCTCGCCCGCGATACGAACCAGCCAAGCTTTATTTTTGTATGTCCCACGAGAAAAGCCAGTGTGCCCATCATGGTAAGCAAAGTACTGGTTGCGGGCATCATTTAGGGACACGCCGTTACGTTTGCGCGTGATATTCATATACCAACCCATAAAATCGGCGGCATCTTTGATGTTTGTTCTGCGTGCAGACCGGCTGCCTGTTGCGACTTGATATTCTTTCCAAGTGGCGTCCAAAGCTTGGGAATATCCAAGTGCACTAGATTGTCGGCCCACTGGGATAACGCCAGCGGAATACCGGAATGGTGGACGTGCGTTGCTTTTGAATTTGCTCTCTTGATAGATCACGGCCATGAGGACGTGAACCGGTACGTTCCATTTGCGTTCAGCTGCGCGAAATGCGCGCAAGTACTGAGGCTTTTCTTGGACGATAGAACATGCGTTGTCCAAATTACGTGGCGCGTTCGAGGAACCACCACCACCGCTGCCACCGCCGCACGAAGCAACCGCTAGAATTAATATCATTGCGCCAATAGATTTTTTCATATGCCTGCCGTTTTTTATATTCGTTTTGGTCACTCTAGCTGATTTTTCGAATTTGGGAAATCAGGTTTCTACAAAAGCACGGCCAAGATTAGCGGCAAAGCGCCGACCGCCATCAGCGTAGATGTCACGACCAACCCGGCAACCGCATCAGAATCGGCCCCGTATTTCTCAGCTAGCAAATATGAGGTTACTGCGACGGGTGTTGCGATTTGAATGACCAACACACCAAAGGCGATGTGGCCCAGCGCGAAGTAGTCGGCAACAATCCAAGCAACGGCGGTGCAAATAATCAGCTTGATCAGCGACAGAAACGCCGCTTTGCCCAGACCTCGCGGGCTGAGGCGCGCAACGGCAACGCCCAATGTGATCAACATGATTGGTATGGCAATTTGGCCGATCAAGGACAGTGTGTTGGTCAGGAACAGGGGTGTTTCCCAGCCCTGCCAAAGGAACAATGCACCCAGTAAAGTGGCCCCCACCAAGGGTTCACGCACCACTTTTCCCAAAGCACCTTCCCCAGAAACCAGCCAGATACCGAAGGTAAAAGACAAGATCGCCATAACAGCGAAAACAACAATTGCGTTGCTTAATCCTGCTTCGCCAAATGCGAACAGCGCGAGGGGTAGGCCCAAATTTCCGGTATTTCCAAAAATGAGCGGGGCCATGTAAGTGCGCGTGTTCAGGCGGCCAATCTTGCAGCACAGCCACACCACTAGTGTCACGCCAAGATAGGCCGCGAAGGATGCAAGGGTAAGTGCAGTTAACGCGCTTGGGTCCATTTCTGCCTGCATTAGAGAGACAAAAATCAGACAGGGCACTGAAAGGGTCATCGCCAATTGGGTTACAAACTGAATGCGATATTCAAAGCCCAGCTTGACCCAAGTAAAACCAACGGTTGCCAAAAGGAAAACCGGAGCGACGATCTCGAGGACTGTTAAGATAAGGGCCACAGACTGTTTCCTAAAAAAAGGCTTCAAAAATTGGACAAAGGTCCCTTGCAACGTCTACTAACGAGCGATAGGGGCTGCAACGTTATGCTAAGAATTCGTGCAAAATATCATTTGGGCCAAGTTGTCCGGCACAAGAAGCATCCCTTTCGGGGTGTGATATTTGACGTCGATCCTCAATTTGCAAATACGGATGATTGGTACGAGGCGATTCCAGAGGAAAGCCGCCCGATCAAGGAACAGCCATACTACCACCTTTTGGCTGAAAACGACCAAAGCTATTACGTGGCTTACGTGTCCGAGCAGAACCTATTGGCTGACTATTCTGGTGAACCGGTGGATCACCCTGATATCCCGGATTTGTTTGGCCCGTTCCAAGACGGTTCATACCCTCTGCATTTCCAAATGAACTAAAGTTTTCGGCGGGCCAATGGCCCACCGTTCGTTTAGTATCCTAATGCACAGCCATCTTTACGCGCATCACTAGCTCCCTCAAGAACGCCATCTTCGCTGATCAAAATCGCTTGGGCACCGCCGATTGCTGTGTCTGGAATGCTGACGTTGTGGCCTAGGTCACTTAGTTCTTGGCGCATAGCATCTGAATAACCGCGTTCGACCTTCATATTACCTGCATCGCTAAAGGCACGTGGCGCGTCGATTGCGCTTTGTGGGTCCATCCCGAAATCGGTTAGATTACTGGCAAAGCGTGCGTGACCATTGGGTTGATATGCCCCCCCCATTACACCAAACGGCATGATCGGTTTGCCGTTCTGGCGGACCATTCCGGGAATGATGGTGTGCATCGGACGTTTGCCGCCCTTCAGTTCATTCGCGTGACCCTCTTCAAGCGTAAAGCCAGCGCCACGATTCTGCATTAGTATACCGAATTTCTCAGAGGCGATGCCCGATCCGAAACCGTGGAAGATGGAATAGATCAATGAAACCGCCATGCCATCGCGATCCACCACAGTGATGTAAATGGTATCCTTGTGAACGGATTCAGTTAGCGGTGCCGCAGCTTGCATCGCGCGTTTGGGATCAATCAACGTTGCCAACTTGGATGCCGTATCTGCAGACAGCATATGGTCGACGCGCGTGGTGTGTTCTGGATCGGCCAAGAAGCGATTGCGCGCGTCATAGGCCAGCTTGGATGCCTCGGCCTCAATATGGGCGCGCTGTGAACCTAAGGGGTCCATTGATGCAATGTCAAAGTGCGACAAGATATTTAGCATCAACAGCGCCGTGGCACCTTGGCCGTTTGGTGGATGCTCAACCACTTCGATGTCTTTGTAATTGCCACCGATAGGCGTTGTCTCATCACTCGCAGTATTTGCGAAATCTGCGGCCGTGTGGACGCCCCCCGCTGCGGTAAGGCTGGACACCATGTCCTCTGCGATTTCGCCTGTGTAAAACGCATCTCGGCCATCTTTGGCGATGCGCCGCAATACCTCTGCTTGACCAGGTGAGCGGAAGATTTGCCCGACTCTTGGTGCGTTTCCTTCAAACAAGTATTGGTCGCGTGCAGAGCCCTGCAAAGTGCCCGCATCATTGGCCCAGTCAAATGCGACGCGTGGTGCCACCGGAACCCCGGCATCTGCGTAATGAATGGCAGGTGCCAAAATGCGATCAAGGCCCAGCTTGCCGACATGTTCAGAAAGATTGCAAAACGCATCGATTGCGGTTGGCACAGTTACGGCATGGGCGCTTTTCAAAGGAACAGTTGCTTGGCCCTCATTGCGCAAGGTTGCGCTGTCCAATGCAGCTGGTGCGCGGCCTGATCCGTTTATGGCGTGAACTTCATCGCTGCCAGCAGGGGAATATAGGACGAAACAATCACCACCGATCCCAGTCATCTGTGGTTCGCAGATGCCCAATAAGACGGCACCTGCGATTGCGGCGTCCATCGCGTTGCCGCCCGCCTTTAGGATATTAATTGCTTCTTGTGCGGCAAGGGGGTGCGACGTGGCACACATTCCATTGCTTGCAAAAACAGGGGATCGTCCGGGGAGTTGGAAATCACGCATATCGAAACCTTTGCCAATCATTTGATTAGCAACTTAGCGACGGTGAGGGGGAAGTCCACCAACAGTAGGAATAGTGGGTAGTGCCTCGACGTTGCGAACTGGGTGGGGGCCGTGAATTCGTGACGCCGAGGGAAGCTTTATGCAGCTACAGGTAACTGTATGACCTCGATTCAGGGCGTAATTGTGTTTCACCTGTGGCCCTTTTGGGAAAAGTCGATTTTATCTTTATTAGAAACCATCCAAACTCGCCCTCGGGCAAATCCGCAAACTGAACGTTGGTGTTGGGGGCGTTGCCAATTGGTGGTTCGCCATTTGGCATTGGTTCGCCTGTATCCGTCAACGCAATGTCCAATCCACTTCCCACCAAAGTGCATTGAACCCCAATAGGTCCTGGTTTTTGGGGGTTAGGGTACCCGTGCTCCACGATGTTATTCAGCACCTCAGCCAATACCATCTTGATACTATCGGGATCCTCAGAGTCTAATTGCAAAGGGGCTAAGCCTTCCAACAGTTTGGCGAGAGCCTTGCGCGCTGCAAATACGCCGCTGGTCACGCTGAACGTTACGCAAAAGGATACGGGCTGTGAGGACATTATAACACACTCCTAAACATCATGCAGGGCGATTGCATAGTGCCTCCAATGCACCTTCCAAAGTCGCGAACAGACTGAAAACGGTATCCATTCGGGTCAGGCGAAACACCTTATCAACAGTTGGCGTTAACCCTGCCAAAGCCAATGTTCGATCTTGTCCCATATGCTTCATTGAGGCAACAATGGCCCCCAACCCGCTGGAGTCGATAAAGTTAACTGTACTCAAATCGAGGACCACAATTTTGGGCCCATCCAAAGTTTCTGCGCGCATCGCATCTTTGAATTCGATTGCAACAGCTGCATCAATTCGGTCTTCATTCACAGACACGATCAGAACGGGGTCTACAGTTTTGGTCGATAATTCCATTATATGCACCTATGATCGTCACCAACGCGGCCACAACTAAGCCTTAAGTCTTACCAACTCGTGTCCATGGCACATAAAAATTCGGAGCACTTACTATGAAAAATGTCGTTATTGCAGGTGCTGCGCGCACGCCAATGGGTGGGTTTCAAGGTGACTTTGCACCAATGACAGCCGCGCAATTGGGTGGTGCTGCTATCAAAGCGGCCCTTGCTGGGGCGCAAACCGATACGGTGGATGAGGTTCTGATGGGCTGTGTTTTGCCAGCGGGGCAGGGTCAAGCACCTGCGCGCCAAGCTGGATTTGAGGGTGGTTTGGGCGAAGAGGTTCCTGCCGCTACACTGAACAAGATGTGCGGATCTGGTATGAAGGCTGCGATGATCGCCTATGACCAGATTGCGTTGGGCAACACGGACGTGATGATCGCGGGCGGCATGGAAAGCATGACAAACGCGCCGTACTTGCTAGAGAAAATGCGCGGCGGTGCGCGACTTGGGCATGGCAGCGTCATCGACCACATGTTCCTTGATGGTCTCGAAGATGCCTATGACAAAGGCCGCCTGATGGGCAGCTTTGCAGAGGATTGCGCCGAAGCTTTCCAATTTACCCGCGAGATCCAAGATGATTATGCGTTGGCGTCCCTATCGCGCGCGATTGAAGCGCAGGTCAATGACGCCTTCGATCAAGAGATAGCACCGGTTGAGATGAAAAGCCGTAAAGGCATGGTGACCATCAGCACAGATGAACAACCTGCCAAAGCGCGCCCGGACAAAATCCCACAGCTTAAACCTGCGTTTCGTGAGGGTGGCACTGTAACAGCTGCCAATTCATCTTCCATTTCTGATGGGGCTGCCGCATTGGTTCTGGCCGCGCAAGACGTCGCACAAGCCAAAGGTATGACCATTCGTGCACACATCAAAGGGCACGCCAGCCATGCTCAGGCCCCAGGCCTGTTCACCACGGCCCCAGTACCAGCGGCGCAAAAACTGCTTGAGCAAATTGGCTGGTCCAAGGATGACGTGGACCTTTGGGAAGTGAACGAGGCTTTTGCTGTCGTTCCACTTGCCTTCATGCACGAGATGGGGATCAGCCATGACATCGTCAACGTAAATGGCGGCGCTTGTGCGCTGGGCCATCCTATTGGTGCATCTGGGGCGCGGATCATCGTGACCTTGCTAAACGCGCTGGAAAAACGTGGCCTTAAACGTGGTATCGCAGCGATTTGTATTGGTGGTGGCGAGGGTACGGCCATTGCGATTGAGCGCCCTTAACCTGACCTATTTGAAAGCCAAACCATGAACGTAGATTACAAGTCCCTTAGCCAATCCATCGCGTCGTTGGCTGAGGGCGAAACTGACACCGTTGCGTTGATGGCGACGGTTGCCTGCGAAGTGCACCAAAGTGACGACCGTTTTGATTGGACGGGGTTCTACCGGGTGACCGAACCCGAGTTGATGAAAATTGGCCCTTATCAGGGGGGGCATGGATGTCTGGTGATTCCTTTTTCACGTGGTGTTTGCGGCGCAGCTGCACGCAGCCGTGAAGTGCAGCTTGTGGCAGACGTTGATGCCTTTCCCGGTCATATCGCGTGTGCCAGTTCAACGCGGTCCGAACTGGTTTTGCCCGTGGTGAATGGAAATGGGTTGTTATTGGGGGTTTTTGACCTTGATAGCGATCAACCTGATGCATTTACCCAAACAGATGCTGATGCAATGACAGCCATATTGGCGGACACGTTTAGGTTAGCAAACGTACCTTAAATTGAGGGTCCGTGAAGAAATTACTTGATTTTTCACGCAATTCGGCATCACCGTGAAATTAAGTTGTATAATTTCACGGATCTTTCATGCTTCAAACCGACCTTAGTAAACCTGAAACCTTAGGTGCTGACCTACGGGCCCTGCGTAAATCGCGGGGGCTTACGCTGTCGGACATGGCCGAAAGCTTGGGGCGTTCTGTGGGTTGGCTTAGTCAAGTTGAACGCGATCTGTCCGATCCGTCCATCAGCGACCTGCGCGAAATTGCGGCACTATTAGGTGTTCCGATTTCAATGTTATTCCGCCACGCTGCTGCCCCAGCGCACGAGGCAGGGTATGTTGTGCGCCATGGTTCACGTCGTCCAATGGGATCGCATACCGCTGGCTTGGTCGAAGAATTATTGTCACCTGACCTGACGGACGATTTCGAAATGGTGCACTCCACCTTTGAACCCTTTAGCGAAATCGCTGAGCCAGTGACACGTCCGACCCAAGAGGTGGGATACCTCATCTCAGGCAAACTGGACCTTGAGATTGCAGGCAAAGTTTTCAAGATCAACCCAGGGGACAGTTTTCGCATCAAAGGCGAACCGCACCGCTGGATGAACCCCTATGATACCCCCGCCGTTGCGGTTTGGGTTATCGCACCTCCGGTGTATTAGATGTCGTTTGAAAGCTGGATCATTTTCGCAGTGTTTTGGGGGGTCTTCGTGATCACGCCAGGGCCGAATGCCGTGAACTGCATCAACAACGGTATGAATGTCGGTTTCCGCCGCGGGCTTATAGGCGTTGCTGCTATCCTGACCCAAGCAACGCTGTTCCTAATTTTATCGGCGATGGGGATCACAGCACTGATCGCGGCCTCGCCTGTGGCGTTCAATTTGGCCAAACTGATCGGCGCAGGCTTCTTGATTTTCATCGGGGTGCGCGGCTGGATCAATGCGCGCAATCCCGCACCGGAATTGCCTAAAGGCGCAGGGTCCATCTATAGCAACGCATTGGCTATTGCGGTGATCAATCCCAAATCTGTTGGTGGCTATCTGGCGGCTTTTTCACAGTTCGTTCAACCGGATGTACCGATCTGGGACCAGATGGGGCTGATCATGCCAACCGCACTCACACTAACGGCACTGTCCTACATGGGGTTCACGGCTATCGGTGCTGGCTTAGGACGCGCAGCGATGGGTGTCGTGTTTAACGTTTGGCTTCGCCGCGCAATGGGCGCGTGCTTTGTCATCTATGGCTTGCTTTTGGGCACGGCCAGCGCACCAGGGAGAGGTTGATGCTGACAGGAAGCTGCAACTGCAAAGGCGTGACCTTTACCGTCAAAGATGGCGGTCAAAGCGTATCAGCCTGTCACTGCACGCAGTGTCGCAAACAATCAGGCCACCACTGGGCCTCTGGGTACAGCGAAATGGAGAGCTTTGAAATTACCGGCAACGTGCGTTGGTTTGCCGCCTCTGAAACGGCCAAGCGTGGGTTCTGCCCGACCTGTGGCTGTTTCTTATTTTGGAAAGCGCATGCCGAGGAGGGCATGAGTTTTTCTTTGGGAGTAATCGATGGGCCTACAGGGCTCGAACTTCAAAAACACATCTTTGTCGCGGACAAAGGTGACTACTACAAAATCGCGGACAACGTGCCGCAAAGGGAGCAATAGACATGAGTGAATTTCCAACAACGGCCCGTGTGGTTGTCATCGGTGGCGGTGTAGTCGGTACATCGACACTCTATCACCTAGCTAAAGCTGGCTACAAAGATTGTGTGCTGGTTGAAAAGAACGAGCTGACCGCCGGTTCCACGTGGCACGCGGCAGGCAATGTTCCTAACTTTGCGGGGTCTTGGGCCGTGATGAACATGCAGCGGTATTCGGCTGCGATGTATCGTTCGTTGGGCGAAGATGTTGGATATCCGATGAACTACCACGTGACTGGCGCGATCCGCTTGGCCCACTCAAAAGAGCGGATGCAAGAATTCGAACGCGTTGCAGGTATGGGCCGTTATCAGGGTCTACAAATGGACATTTGTACACCCGCGGAATTGAAAGAGCTGAACCCGTTCATGGAAACCCATGATCTGGCGGGTGGTCTTTGGGATCCGTTGGACGGTGATATTGATCCTGCACAGTTGACCCAAGCCTTAGCAAAAGGTGCCCGTGACGCAGGTGGCCGTATCGAACGTTTTTGTTCCGTTGTGGGGATTGAACGCGATGGCGACGAGTGGATTGTGAAAACCGAAAAAGGCGACATTCGCTGCGAAAAGGTTGTGAACTGTGGCGGCTATTATGCACAGCGCATTGGTGAGATGTTCAAACCTTGGGGCGGACGCACGGTTCCAATGGTTGTTATGTCCCACCAGTATTTCCTGACAGAGCCAATCGCAGAGCTTGAAGCGTGGACCAAAGAAAAGGGCCACAAGATGCCCATGATCCGTGACGTGGATATTTCGTACTACCTACGTCAGGATAAAAATGGTCTGAACCTTGGTCCATATGAACGCAATTGTAAGGCGCATTGGGTCACACCTCAGGATCCAATGCCAGACGACTTTAGCTTCCAACTTTACCCCGATGATCTGGACCGTCTTGAGTTCTACATCGAGGACGCGATGGAACGTTTGCCGGCCCTTGGTACCGCTGGTATCGGCCGTAACATCAACGGTCCCATTCCCTATGCGCCGGATGGTCTGCCAATGGTTGGTCCGATGCCGGGTGTTCCCAATGCATTTGAAGCACATTCCTTCACATTCGGCATCGCCCAAGGTGGTGGCGCTGGTAAGGTTATGGCCGAATGGATCATGCACGGCGAAACCGAGCTGGACATGTGGGCGATCGATCCACGTCGTTACACAGATTACGCCGATCACGACTACTGCCTGTCCAAAGCGTTAGAAACTTATGGCCACGAATACGCCATGCACTTCCCACACCACGAATGGCCAGCAGGACGTGACAAAAAGCTATCGCCAAACCACGCCAAGCTGTTGGCATCGGGCGCACAGATGGGGGCCTATAACGGTTGGGAACGTGCCAACTGGTTCGCCCAAGACGGCGATGACACATCCGAGGCCGCAACCGAAACATGGTCGCGCGAAGGGCCTTGGGTCAAACGGGTTGAGGAAGAAGTCGACGCCTGTACAAACGCAACCGGTGTCCTCGATATGCCGGGCTTCTCGCGCTATACGCTTTCTGGGGCGGGTGCTGCCGAATGGCTACGTGGTCAAATCGCGGGTGCCTTGCCAAAAGCGGGCCGCATGAACCTTGGCTATTTTACAGACAGCCGTGGGCGCATCGTGACAGAGGTGACAATCATCCGTTGGGGCGAAGACGACTTCTGGATTATGACAGCAGCCGTGGCACAGTGGCATGACCTTGAGTTTTTGCAATCACGCTTGCCAACCGATGGCTCGCTTACAATGACAGACATCACCAAAGAGTGGTCAACAGCATTGGTCACAGGCGCGCAGTCACGTGATCTGTTGTCTGGCATCGTTGAAGGTGCGGACCTGACAAAAGGTTGGCTCACGTTGCAAGACGCGACCATCGCTGGCGTGCCGTGTAAACTGATGCGTATCTCGTTCTGCGGTGAACTGGGGTGGGAAGTGCATACGTCCTTTGAGGACAGCAAAGCCGCCTATGAAGCGATCCGCGATGCAGGTGCCAAACCATTTGGTATGTATGCACTGAACTCAATGCGTATCGAAAAAGGGTACCGCACTTGGAAGGGTGATCTGTCCACAGACTACACATTGCTAGAGGGCGGCATGGAACGCTTTATCCGCTTTGACAAACCGCAAGACTTTATCGGCAAAGCTGCATTGCTGGCTGAAAAAGAAGCGGGTGTTAAGAAGATGTTTGTGACCATGACTGTTGACGCACCGTTCGCCGATGCTCCTTATATGTCGACGATTTGGAATGGGGATGAAGTGGTCGGTGAAACGACATCTGGCGACTGGGGATTCCGTGTGAACAAATCCATCGCGCTGGGCGTTGTTAAGGCGGAATTGGCAGTGCCTGGTACCGAGCTTGAGATCGAAATCTTTGGCGCCCGTTGCAAGGCTGTTGTGCACGCCGATCAACCACTATGGGATCCAGAAAACGATCGCATCCGCGCATGATAAAATGGCTTCAAAGGCAAAGCGCGGCTGTGCGCGTGTGCTTTGCCTTTGGCTATTGTGCGATCTATTATGGATTGCATTTCTTATCTGGCGTCTTTTCTTTGGACACCGTCACAACCGTTCTTGTGACGGTGTTCCCAGTTTTTTACGGTGCAGCGGCGCAATTGTTATTTGACCCGCTGCTTTCAAAACCATCACGCCAGACATTTCAATTGATGGTGCTGCCGGTGGTTTTACTCTGTGTCATCTTACTGTTCTGGCAGTTCGAAACACTTATTTGTATTGCCATTCTACTGCCCATTTTCATGGCTTTGGGATGGTGTGGGCAATGGATCATGCGTGTGGTTTTGCGCAAGGCATTGGTCAATGCAACAAGCGATACCTTGAACGTGTCGTTGCTGTTGCTGCCAATTTTGGCGGTACCGCTGTTTGGTCTGTTTGAATTCCCACAACGCGTGTGGACATTCTCCCACAATATCCTTGGAACGCCGCGTCCCATCGATGCGGTATTGGTAGGCGACGTGCGCAAGCTGCGCTGGACGGGCGGGATTGTGTTCGAAGAACACCTGACAGCGCTCGAATCGAATACATCAATGACGTGGGATTTTGTCTTTAACGCGCCAGAGACATTGACCGCGTTTGATCCCCACATTGCCCCCCAGGGTGGTATTGTGAACATGCAATCGGGATCATACCACCTTACATCACTACCAAACGACGTTACCTCATTGACCTTGGAAACAAACTATTCAATCAGGACGCCAGTGAACACGTATCTTGCCATTTGGGGGGAAGTGTTCTTGCAAGATTTCCATCACGCGGTTCTGAGCGTGATTAAAACCCGCAGTGAAAAGGGATAGCGCAGATGATGATTTTAGACGGCGGCATGGGCCAAGAACTTGTGGCACGCGCAGGTAAAGCGACGTCGCTTTGGTCGGTCCAAGCCTTGCTTGATGCGCCCGAAGTGGTACGCCAAGTGCACGACGAATATTTCGCAGCTGGCGCTGATATCGCCACCACCAACAGCTATTCTGTTCTGCCCGACCGCCTAGAGCCACATGGCATGTTGGATCGCCTAGAAGAGCTGGCGCGTCTTGCCTGCCAACTGGCGTCTGATGCGCGTGAAGCGCACGGGTCAGGCATGGTTGCTGGCGGCTTGGGTCCGCAAGGATTCTCTTATCAGCCCGACAAAGCCCCACCCGCAGAACAGGCGGCTGAGGTCTACGCCAATCTGGCACAAATCCACGCGCAATACGTCGACGTTCATTTGCTTGAAACCATGTCTTCTGTGGATCAAGCACGCGGCGGTCTGATGGGCGCTGGTGTGACGGGCAAACCTGTTTGGGTCGCCTTGTCTGTGCGCGATGACGACGGCACACGTTTGCGGTCTGGCGAATTGCTTTCTGATGTTATGCCATTGTTGGAAGAATTCGATCCTGCGGCTGTTTTCATCAACTGCTCTAAACCCGAAGCGGTCGACACAGCCGTGCCAATCCTTGCCAAAAGTGGTCGCGTTGTCGGTGCTTACGCGAATGGTTTCACGGGTATCGCTACGGACTTTAACAAAGTTGGCGCAACTGTTGATATGCTCAGCGCGCGCCGCGATCTTGATCCGAACGCTTATGCCGATTTCGCTGATGGTTGGGCTGCAAACGGCGCGACCATTATCGGCGGTTGCTGCGAAGTTGGACCTGCGCACATCGCAGAACTGTCCCGACGTTTGAAAGCGACCTAAGTCATGATTGATATCGACCCATCACATTTTGGCGCCCGTGCATCGGGAGAGCTATGGAGGGTCGATATTATTCTGACAGAGGGGTTTGTTCTGGTGGAATTGTCAGGCGTGGTCGAAGTGCTGCGTATGGCGAACCGGATCAATCCAACCACATTGTTTGATTGGACCTATCGCTCTGCCAAAGGCGGGTATGTGTCTTGTCGTGCGGGTTTGGGGACGCTGTGTGAACCCCTGACAGATCGCCCAACGGCCGACTATGTTTTCGTTATTGGCAACACCGACTCTGATCATCCGGAACTGTCTTTGGGCACAACAATCTCGGCTTACAGCTATCGCAAGGCCAAGGTGATTTTGCTGTCTGAGGCCGCCAGCCGATACATCTCTGAACACCCCGACGGATCTGGGGACCACACGACACACTGGGAAAATCGCGCAGTTTTGCAGGAACGTGGTGATCCAGGCGGGGAGGGCACCTATGCCTTGGCAGTGGATGATGGGCGCGTTGTGACCTGTGCGGGAATGGGCGCGACCGTCGATTTGACGCTGGGATTGGTGGGTAATCACATGTCTGCGGCAGGTGTTATGACTGTGGCAGATATCTTGTTGCATGAGAAAATCCGCGACTTCAAAACCCTTCAGCCCTTTGGCGGCAAACGCCTAAGTATGACAGGCGATAAAGAGTTGGATCAATGTATCGAATTGATGCAATCACATATGGAAGACCCCATGCCGATTGCCGAATTGGTTACACGCGTGGGCATTTCATCGCGCTCATTAGAACGTCGTTTCCATAGCAAACTGAACACCACACCCAACACATACTACCGCGAACTGCGCCTAAACTGGGCAAATAACCTGCTGCTGAACACCACGCTATCAGTGCGTGAGGTTGGCATGGCCTGTGGGTTCCCTAACGGGTTCTCCAGCCTCTACCGCAGTTTTTTTGGGATCACACCCACTGCAATCCGAAAGACTAAGAAAGTATCGGGCCAACGGATCTGATGGATCGAAAGCGTCAGTAATGACGTTTTTGAAGATCTAGTTTGCGCCATTTTGTGCCAAAGTGAAATCAACTTCGATTCATAAGGCTTGAACCCATGTCTGCACTTCCAAACAAAGCACGCGTTGTCATTATCGGGGGCGGCGTTATCGGCTGTTCCGTTGCCTATCACCTCACCAAATTGGGTTGGGAAGATGTGGTTCTTTTGGAACGCAAACAACTGACGTCTGGCACCACGTGGCACGCCGCGGGCCTGATCGCACAATTGCGCGCAACGGCGAACATGACAAAATTGGCGAAGTATTCCCAGGAATTGTACGGGGGTCTGGAAGAAGAAACAGGCGTGGCCACTGGTTTCAAACGAGTGGGGTCCATTACCGTTGCCTTGACCGAAGAACGTCGCGAAGAAATCTATCGCCAAGCTGCCATGGCCCGCGCCTTTGGTGTTGAGGTTGAAGAAATCTCAAACGAGCGCGTCCAAGAAATGTACCCGCATCTTAACCTTGAGGGTGTTGTGGGGGCTGTCTATTTGCCGCTCGACGGTCAGGGCGATCCAGCCAACATCGCACTGGCATTGGCCAAAGGTGCGCGTCAGCGCGGTGGGCTGATCAAGGAACGTGTTAAAGTGACTGGCATGGCCAAAGATGGCAGCCGCGTCACGGGCGTTGATTGGACGGATGAAGACGGCAATTCAGGCCACATCGAAGCGGACATGGTTGTGAATTGTGGCGGCATGTGGGGGCACGAAGTTGGACGCATGGCTGGCGTGAATGTCCCGTTGCAAGCTTGTGAACACTTTTACATCGTGACCGAGGCGATTGAGGGTCTGACGCAATTGCCAGTGCTGCGCGTCCCTGATGAGCACGCCTATTACAAAGAAGACGCAGGCAAATTCCTGTTGGGTGCGTTTGAACCAGAATCCAAACCATGGGCTGTGGACGGTATTCCCGACGACTTTGAATTTGATCAGTTGCAAGAAGATTTCGATCACTTTGAACCAATTCTAGAGAAGGCGATCGAACGGATGCCACTGTTGGCAGAGGCGGGTATCCACACCTTCTTTAACGGTCCTGAATCCTTTACCCCTGATGATGCCTATCACCTTGGTCTTGCGCCAGAGATGGACAATTTCTGGGTCGCGGCGGGCTTTAACTCGATCGGTATTCAATCCGCTGGCGGCGCAGGTATGGCGCTGGCGGCATGGATGGATACAGGTGAAAAACCATTTGATCTGGGCGATGTAGACATCAGCCGTATGCAGCCGTTCCAAGGCAATAAACGCTACCTTGAGGCACGTTCAAAAGAGACGCTTGGTCTGCTTTATGCCGATCACTTCCCCTTCCGCCAAAAGGCAACAGCGCGCGGCGTGCGCCGCACGCCGTTCCACCAACATCTGTTGGATCAGGGCGCCGTCATGGGCGAAATTGCAGGTTGGGAACGCGCCAACTGGTTCGCAAATGAGGGCCAGAAACCTGAATACGAATACTCATGGAAACGCCAAAATTTCTTTGACAACGTGGCCGCCGAACACAATGCAGTGCGCAATAATGTAGGCATGTATGACATGACATCCTTCGGGAAATTGCGGGTTGAGGGCCGTGATGCAATGGCCTTTATGAACTACATCGGTGGCGGTGATTACGATGTGCCCGTTGGCAAAATTGTCTACACACAGTTCCTGAATTCCAAGGCTGGGATCGAGGCGGATGTGACCGTCACGCGGATCGAAGAGAACTGTTATCTTGTCGTTACACCCGCTGCGACGCGCCTTGCAGACCAAACATGGATGCGCCGCAATCAGGGTGACTTTAACGTGGTGATCACGGACGTCACCGCGGGCGAAGGCGTCTTGGCCGTGATGGGACCAAACGCGCGCAAACTGCTGCAAGCGGTATCGCCGAATGACTTTAGCAACGATGTGAACCCCTTCGGCACGGCGCAAGAAATCGAACTGGGCATGGGCCTCGCTCGTGTGCACCGCGTGACTTATGTGGGCGAGTTGGGTTGGGAAATCTATATGCCGTCCGACATGGCGGGCCATATGTTTGAAACGCTGCATGAGGCGGGCCAAGGCATGGGACTAAAACTGTGCGGGATGCATATGATGGACACATGCCGGATGGAAAAAGGCTTCCGTCACTTTGGGCATGACATCACATCAGAGGATCACGTTCTGGAAGCGGGCCTTGGCTTTGCTGTTAAAACGGACAAGCCTAACTTTATCGGTCGTGACGCCGTGTTGGCAAAACGCGAAACAGGGCTTGAGCAACGCTTGGTCCAGTTTAAACTGACCGACGCAGAGCCGTTGCTGTACCACAACGAACCGATCCTGCGGGATGGTGAAAACGTTGGCTATTTGTCTTCGGGCGGATACGGACACCACGTGGGTGCGGCCATCGGTATGGGCTATGTGCCATGTAAAGGCGAAAGCGTGGCAGAGCTGCTGGCTTCATCCTTTGAAATCGATGTGATGGGCACGCGGGTTAAAGCCCAGGCACAGCTAAAACCTTTCTATGATCCTAAATCAGAGCGGGTGAAGGTCTAAGGTTTGATGCGTAAACAGCTTTAACGGCAGTTTGCGCACCGAATCATTTTGATGAGCATCACAAAGGAAGAGAGTGATGAAACATCCATTTAGCGGATTTGATGCGGACATTTTGTCCGTCTTCGCGTGTTGCTGATAACCAAATTTCGTCGCCCTTTTCAAATCTAGATACGCGACGATAAATAGATTTTTCACAGGTTTTTTCACCGATAGACGTGCTTCCGATTGTAATCACACTCTCTGAGACTTGGCGCAAATTTAGGTGAATTTGAGCGCTTTGTGTGTCGCCATCAGTCTCACAAGTTCCTGAAAAGATGCAGATATAAACACCGGTTTCTGGAATCGTAATGGTTTCGCCATTCCACACAGAGGGACCTGGTTGGGCTTTGTGTGACTTGGCGCCTGGTTTGTAACTGTCAGGGCCAAATTGGATCGGCTTCCCACACTCAGCGTTCAATGTGTCAGTAATAGACGCATCTAAAACGATGCTGGGTAAACTGTTATTTGATGCAGGGCTTGAGAGTGCCATTTAAAGAATCCAAAGTGTTTGTTCAAAAAGTATTAATAAGTAGTCAATTTTATATCGGTTTCACTCAAGTAGGGGAATCCATACCCTTTGTTTCGGCGGTTTTTCGCGAGCCAGGCACGACTACTGAATTTCTCCGTAATTTATAGTAATGGACAGCAGGAATAAGGCTGTTACCCATAGTTTATCCAGCGATCGGAGCATCCTCATGTCAAAGCCATCGACGCCCCCAAGTGGCGATACCCTTTCTGGCTTTAGCTTTGCCTTTGCGGCGTATTTCTTGTGGGGCTTCCTACCGATCTATCTCAAGCTGTTGTCGCATCTGCCATCGGCTGAGGTGGTTGCGCACCGCGTGATCTGGTCGGTGCCCATTGCTGGGGTTCTGCTAATTGTTTTGGGGCGGACCAAGGATGTGCGCAGCGCCATCATGGATCCAAAGATGTTGGGAATGGCCTGCGTTACCGCTGCGCTGATCTCTATCAACTGGGGGATTTATGTGTGGGCGATTGCCGCCGACCGTACCCTTGATGCGGCCCTTGGGTATTACATAAACCCGCTGTTTAGTGTCGCACTTGGCGCGATTGTCCTGCGTGAAGCGTTAACCCGCGCACAGCTTGTCGCCATCGCTTTGGCCGCAGGTGCTGTTGTCGTTTTGGCGGTTTCAAATGGGTCAGTGCCTTGGGTGTCTTTGGGGCTGACCGTCTCATGGGGGCTGTATGCCCTTGCGAAAAAGCAGCTGCCGATCGGTCCGAACCAAGGGTTCTTATTAGAAGTGTTGATCCTACTGGTACCCGCACTGATTTATGTGACGTGGTTGGGCGTGCAGGGACAGAACCGTTTTGAACTTAGTCCAACGCGCGACACGTTGATGTTGATGGGCTGCGGTATCGTGACGGCTGTGCCGCTACTGCTGTATGCGAATGGGGCAAAGGGGCTGCAGCTGACCACCATCGCCATCATGCAATACATCGCACCGACGTTGATCTTCCTTGTTGCTGTCTTTGCCTTCGGTGAGGAATTCGGGCGTGCCCGTATGATCGCCTTTCCGATGATCTGGGCCGCATTGGTGATCTATTCGGTCTCTATGTTTCGCAAGATGCTTCGAGAGGGTTGAAAACATAACGCACATCTGTGAACTGAGGGCATGCAAACACCCTATAACCCCCCGCACGATCCGCTTGTCATTTTGCATGACGATGCAGATGTCATTGCCGTTGATAAGCCTGCCGGCCTGCTGTCCGTCCCCGGACGGGGCGAACATTTGGCGGATTGCCTGATCATGCGAGTGCAAAAGGTGTTTCCCCATGCCTTGCTGGTACACCGCTTGGATCGCGATACCTCGGGGGTGATGATCTTTGGGCTGAACCCACATGCACAGCGAACGCTTTCGATGCAGTTCCAAGAACGCCAAACCAAGAAGATGTATGTCGCCCGTGTTTGGGGTGTGCCCGAGGAAAAGGCAGGCACCGTCGATCTGCCATTGATCGTCGATTGGCCAAACCGCCCCCTACAAATGGTCTGCCATGAAACGGGTAAACCCTCTGTCACCGATTGGCGGTTGCTTAAGGATCAAGGCGAAACATCGCGGATCAGATTGATCCCGAAAACGGGGCGAACCCACCAATTGCGTCTGCATATGCTGGCATTGGGTCACCCGATTTTAGGCGACCCGTTTTATGGACATGAGCAAAGCCAAGCGTTCCCACGCATGATGCTGCACGCCGAAGAGCTGCGTGTGAAACATCCTGAGAACGGACAGTCGTTGCGGGTATGGGCGAAGGCACCGTTTTAAGACCGCTGGTAAAAGCTATGCCAACTGTTTGCTGCGCATCTCATCTAAAATCTCTGTAAACGACTTTAGATCCAAACCTTCAGCAAGGGCACGGGTGAACAATGCTTGCTGGGTCTCTGGGGCAAGCCCGCCTTTGGGGGGATCGCGGTCCAAATTGGTCGGGAAAGAATAACCCTCTGCAGATGCAGCAATCGCAGCCCTTAAATCGGCAACACCCATCGTCTTGTTCTGATGTGCACTCACCGCATGTGGATATAGCAACTTACACATCTTCTCGCGGTCGACCGTTTCCATTGCACGCCCGAACGCAGAGGACACCTGCAACAGGTTTGCCATACGGTGAATATCACTGCTCGAATTTGCGCCGGCAGCATGGAAAACAGCAGGGTTGAAAAATAAGGCGTCCCCTTTCGCCAGCGGCAGTTGAATGTACCGTTCTTCAAACAATGCGCGAAAGTCGTCCCTACGCCATGCTGCATAACCAGCGCGGTAGAGTTGTGAAAACGGCAATAGCTTTGTTGGACCACTTTCAACAGGCATGTCACAATGTGCGACGGCCCCCTGTAAGGTCAGGGCAGGCGAAAGATCATGCACATGTGCGGGATACTGTGAACTTGTCTCCGCAGTCTGAAAGCCAAGATGATAATCACGATGTGCCTGCTGCGCTGCGCCGCCTGGATGAACCAAATTGATTTGTGCAGTCATTTGATAATTCGGGCCAAGCCACGCTTCGCAAACCGCCGCGATGGAAGTATTGGCGAAGTAGCGCAAAAACACCTCTGGTGATGCCTCGCAAAGTTTTTGCAAAGAATTCCATATCCGATCATTCGACCCTGAGGCCGCGAAATGGTCCCCTCCACCGCCGCTTGCCAGCTTTTCCGTTTCTATAATGTGCTCGTAAATCGCGGTTGCTTCGTCAAGAATGCCAGTGTCCGCATATGCACCACGCAAAACCAGAATACCTGCGCCTGTTTGAAGAACACGCGCCCATTCAGCCATGATTGCCCGACGTTGCGCCCTATCTTCAAGGGTTGAGCGCAAATTGGTCATGTCATAAATGGGTACATTCTTTTGAACTTCGGCGGCATGCGGTACGTCTGAGGAGTCCGCAGTTTGATCAATAAGCGCGGTGAATTCGCCCAAATCACAATCTATACTATCAAAATACCCGGCATCAATTTTAGTCTGGTCGTTCATTGAATGTCTCCCTGTGTTGTCTTCACTGTTCAATAAAAAGACCTTGATTGGTTTCGAAAAAGACATCAGAAAGGCATCAAATGACACATCGTTTTCCCCTAAAAGAAATTGCCAGACAATCGGGGCTTAGCACCGCGACTGTTGACCGCGCGATCAACAACCGCGCGCATGTCAGTCCACAAACCAAGGCACGTGTTGCCGCCGCAATTTCAGAGCTTGAAGGACAAGAGGGGCAACTTAGTGCCCGTGGACGCCGTCTGTTTTTCGATTTTGTCATCGAAGCGCCCTCGCGCTTCAGCCGTGAAGTACAGCACGCCGCCGAACAAGTGTTACCACGTATCGCAAATGCCGTGTGCCGCCCACGGTTCTTGGCCCAAGAGATTATGGACGAGGATGATGTGGTTTCTGCGTTGTCTCGCATTGCCAAAAGGGGGAGCCATGGGGTCTGCCTCAAAGCGCGTGATTTGCCAAAGATACGCGCGGCCGTTGATCAACTGATCGCATCAGGTATTCCTGTGGTCACTTTGGTTACTGATCTGACCACGACAAAACGCATCGCCTATGTCGGACTTGATAATCAAAGCGCGGGGCGCACGGCCGCCTATCTGATTGCCAAGTCAATTGGGGAGGGTGCGGGAACGGTTCTGACCTCCAAAAGCAACAATCTCTTTCTGGGTGAAGAAGAACGCGAAGTGGCGTTCAAGGTGACACTCAGCCGCCTTTGTCCAAGGCTATGTATTGTCGATGCAAACGGTGGCAGCGGCGTACATTTCGAAACCGCGCGGATTATCCAGACTGTTGTCGAAGGTCTGGATCAAGTGCGCGCTGTCTATTCGATGGGTGGGGGCAATAAGACGATCTTGGAGGTTCTCAAACAGAACGCCTTAAGACCCGACATTTTTGTGGCCCACGATCTGGACAACGACAACCGAACGCTCATCGAACAGGGGAACCTCAGTTTCGTGCTTCACCACGATTTGCGCGTGGATTTGCAAAACGTGTTTCATGCGTTCTTGCACCACCACAAACTGGCGCTCGAGCGGAAAGAGACACCCATTTCCCATATTCAGGTCATAACGCCAGAAAACATTCCGCCTCTGACGAGACGTCTCTAACAAAGACCGATTGCGCATATCTTGGGTATATCGAGCCCTCGAAAACAAAGGGCCACCAAAACTGGCAGCCCTTTCTTAACTTAACAGTGGTGCAAAGCTTACTCAGGCGTCCAGCCAGAAACGGCCTTCACCTCTAGGAAGTCTTCCAACCCCCAAACGCCACCCTCACGTCCGTTGCCGGACTGCTTCATGCCGCCAAACGGGGAACCTGCGGCGCGGGATGTGCCGTTCATTTCGACCATGCCAGACCGCAGTTGCGTGGCCAAACGATTGGCGCGCGCCATGTCTTGGGTTTGAACGTAGTTGGTCAAACCGTATGGCGTGTCATTGGCGATCTCGACGGCTTCTTCCTCTGTCTCAAACGGGATGATCGTTAACACCGGGCCAAAGATCTCTTGTTGCGCAATGGCCATCTGATTATTCACGTCCGCAAAGACCGTTGGTTTCACATAGAACCCACGCTTCAGCCCCTCAGGGTGCCCCGGACCACCAGCAACCAGCTTGGCACCCTCAGCGATCCCTGTTTCGATCATCCCTTGGATTTTGTTCCACTGGACCTCGTTCACAACAGGACCAATGTGGCGACCTTCCTCTGATGCAGGGCCTACAGTGATCTTGTCAGCGATTGCGGCAGCTTCGGCCACAACTTGATCGTAGATGCCCTTCTGGACCAACATACGGCTAGGTGCATTACAGGACTGACCTGTGTTCTGCATCATATGCATAACGCCACGCTTCACGGCCTTTTCGTCTGCATCGTCAAAGATCAAGTTGGCACCTTTGCCACCCAGCTCAAGATGCACACGTTTCAGGGTGTCGGCGGCGTTCTTGGAAATCAACGTGCCTGCACGGGTCGAACCGGTGAAGCTGACCATGTCCACGTCCTTGTGACCAGATAGGGTTGAGCCAACGCCAACACCGTCACCGTTCAGCATGTTGAACACACCTTTGGGGAAACCCGCTTCTTCCATCATCTCGGCAAAGACCATCGCGTTGATTGGGCTTTCCTCGGATGGCTTAAGCACCATAGTGCAACCCGCAATAGCGGCCGCGCCAACTTTTAGGGTCACTTGGTTCATCGGCCAGTTCCACGGAGTGATCAACGCGGCCACACCGACGGGTTCATAGATGATCCGATCGTTGGGCGCGTGCGATCCCAACGGGCGGCTGAATTCAAAACCCTTGGCCGCGCGGATAAAGTTCTTGAGGTGGTAAGATCCTGCGCCAACTTGGCTGGAACGAGACATCGAAATAGGAGCACCCATTTCGGCGCTCATCGCCACGGCCAAATCTTCGGCGCGGGACTCGTAAACTTCGATCAGCTTGGAAACATAAGCGATACGTTCTTCAACTGGGGTTGCCATCCATGCTGGCAACGCAGCCTTTGCCGCAGCAACGGCGGCGTTGGTGTCTGCCTCAGAACCTAGCGTGATAACGGCTGTTGGTTCTTCTGTGGATGGATCGATGACGTGATGGTTCGTGCCGCCTTGGCTTTTGACCCACTCTCCGTTGATAAAAAAATCGCGTTTCTCCAGCATGACATTTCTCCCGATAACATGCAGCGGCCCTAACTTTGGGCCTCCAATTGAAAACACTGTGTCACCACATTAAATCAGTATCAAGGACGGGGATGTATCCATACATTGCACAGGCTATGATGGACCCCGACGCTGGAGCAAATAAGGAGTACCACGATGAGCCTACGTATCAACGACACGATCCCGAATATGACTGTGGAAACAGACCACGGCACGATCCAATTGCACGACTGGATTGGCGATTCTTGGGCGATCTTGTTCTCACACCCAAAAGACTTCACTCCTGTCTGCACAACTGAATTTGGCGCGGTTGCACAGCTGGCTGATGAATGGGCTGCACGCGGCACCAAAGTGATTGGTGTTTCAGTCGACGGCGTTGAGGATCACAAAAAATGGAAAGCCGACATTGAAAAAGTTGCGGATGCCAAAGCGGGCTTCCCAATCATTGCGGACACTGGGCTAGAAGTCTCGAAAGCCTTCGACATGCTACCTGCTGAGGCATACATGCCAGACGGACGTACACCAGCACACAGCGCGACGGTACGTTCCGTGTTCATCATTGGCCCAGACAAGCAGCTGAAACTGTCCATGACGTACCCAATGACTGTGGGCCGTAACTTTGCCGAGGTTTTACGCGCACTAGACGGTTTGCAAATGTCCGCCAAAGGCGTGGCAACACCAGCAAACTGGGTTCCGGGCGAAGACGTGATCATCCCGCCAACCGTCAGCAACGAAGATGCAAAGGCAAAGTTTGGTGAGTTCGAAACGATCCTACCATACCTGCGCAAAACAAAAGCACCAAGCTAAGGCCACGACTGCCACGGCCCATCTGGGCTGTGGCACCAACGTTCAAACGCAATGGTTAGACAAACAAAAAGCCCCAGTGTTTCCACTGGGGCTTTTCTATTTCTATCGTCTTAGAAAGACAGGCTTTGGATTTACTCCGCAGCTGGCTCTTTCTTTTCTTCAACGATTTCTTCGCCGGTTGTTTGGTCAACAACTTTCATGGAAAGGCGTACCTTGCCACGGTCGTCAAAGCCCAACAATTTAACCTTAACTTCTTGGCCCTCTTTCAGGACGTCGGAAGGGTGGTTCAAACGGCGGTTTTCGA
>Ga0206127_1000723_pt1 | contig 39391 bp, 34 predicted proteins | sample Helgoland_Spring_6_FD_148646 | JGI IMG/M metagenome (GOLD analysis project Ga0206127, IMG submission 148646) | Pelagic subsurface seawater microbial communities from Kabeltonne, Helgoland, North Sea - Helgoland_Spring_Bloom_20160419_1 | ecosystem: Environmental > Aquatic > Marine > Epipelagic ...
TTTTAACATTCAACATATCCTCGATCGTGCGCCGTTCACGCAGGTTTAGCTCTGTATGGGCCATCTTTCATTCTCCTTGCTTTCCAGCAAGATAGGGGAAATTTCGCAACCCAGTATAGAATGTGCCGCTGGTGGTTGGAAGTTACTTATAATCAGTATTATGTAATGTAAGGGGATGCTAAGCCCGCGCTGATTAACCTTACCTTATGCATTAGCTTCTGGTGTGAAGCTCTTGATCCTGTTTATAAAACCGCCTTTTATGTCTGCCAATTTCTGTGACTTGATAAGCGCCCCGTTCACAAAGATCACGTTATGCTGTGTCGGCATATACTCACTGTCGCGCAAGAACGGATAGAAACCCAGATCGGCAAATTGTTTGGCGACATGCTCTACGGTTTTTTGTCCTTCGAACCGTTCGACGCGTTCCACCTCGGCCATGGCGAACAGGCATTTGGGCAGCGCGGTCTTTGCGCCATCCAGCAATTGGCTCAGCGCCCCTTCGACGTCGATCCACAAGGCAGCGCGCGTGTCCGTCAATGACGGCAGATATTCCTTGAACGCGGCTTCGTTTTCCAGATCGTCAAAGGTGATGCCCGGCACTTCGACTTTTTTCGTGCGGCCGAAATCAAGATTCAACAGGATCGAGTTCGACGTCTTTGTGTGGCCGCGTTTGCGGTCGCGGTCTGAATCGCTCAGCACCAGATTCAACGGGCCTGTTTTATCGGTCAGCGCATAGTTCAGGTACAAAACGCCGACATCCTCGGCCAGCGGCCCGAATTTCGCATAGTTAAACGGGTTCGCCTCAATCGCGACGGCTTTGCGGCCTTCCTGGGCGCGCACAAAGCGTTTTGATGTCGGCGCACGGTGCGCGCCAAGTTCAAGGATGCATGTGACGTCTTCCAAAGCGATCATTTCATGGAAAACGCGAACCAGTTCCTGATTGGAAAACTGCCGGAATGCGCGGTCGTATCTTTCTACCATATCGTTCTGGAGCGCGAATTGATCTGCCTCGAAAGCGGGATAGTTCATCTGCTGTGCATTTCCTTGTCTTTACGTCCTGTGATCTGCTGTCATAGTCCACAACACCGCTGCCAATGCAATGTTTTCGCAGGTTTTGGTGCGGGTTTCAGCCCAGTTGATCTGCCTTGAGAGGATAAAGAATGACCAGATTAAAAGTAACGGCTGCGCAGATGGTGGATGCTGCACGCGCCCGGATTAACGAGGTCGAAACCCCCGATCTGATCGCGATGATCGACGCCCCCGATGTGGTGATCGTTGATTTGCGCGACATCCGCGAACGCCAGCGCAGCGGCTATATTCCGGGCAGTTTCCATGCGCCACGCGGCATGATCGAATTCTGGATCGACCCCGAAAGCCCGTATTTCAAGCCGGTTTTCGGCGAGGATAAGGCATTCGTCTTTTACTGCGCGTCGGGCTGGCGGTCGGCCATCACCACCGCGACCCTGCTTGATATGGGGTTCGAGGCGGCACATCTGCGCGAGGGGTTTTCGACATGGGAAAAACACGGGGGACCGGTCGAATTCCCTGAAAAGAAAGACTAAACAGGGTTTCGCGCCTGTGATAGGCGTGCGGCACAACGATAAAAGGCATGGCACATGACATCTATTCTGATCCTGAACGGACCAAACTTGAACCTTCTTGGCACGCGGCAGCCAGCGGTTTACGGCTCAACCACTTTGGCAGACGTCGAGGCCATGTGCCGGACCCACGCTGACACGCTTGGCTTTGCGCTTGGGTTCGAGCAATCGAACCATGAAGGTGTGTTGATTGATCTTATTCACGCGGCCAAAGGCACCCATGCCGGGATTATCCTGAATGCGGGTGCATATACACATACGTCGATGGCGTTGATGGATGCGATTTCGTCGGTTGAACTGCCGGTGGTCGAAGTCCACCTGAGCAATATTCACGCCCGCGAGGCATTCCGTCACAAATCCTATATCGCGCCCGTTGCATTGGGGCAGATTTGCGGGTTCGGGGCACAGGGCTATGTGATGGCGTTGGATGCTCTGAAAGGGCATTTTGCCAAGTAATCGGCTGATCTGAAACGGAAAAAGCCCGAAACGAAAAAGGCGGAAGCGCATCTGCGCCCCCGCCCCTCAATCTTGGTATCGGATTGCTTAGCCTTTGGCGGCTTTTGCAACTTCTGCCGCGAAATCTTCTTTGACGACTTCGATGCCTTCGCCAACTTCCAGACGTACGAAACCTGTGATGGTCGCGCCGGCTTCTTTTGCAGCGGCACCAACGGTCAGATCAGGGTTCACAACGAATGCCTGGTTCAGCAATGTCACTTCGGACATGTACTTTTGCATACGGCCAATGATCATCTTTTCGATCACGGCTTCTGGCTTGCCGGATTCGCGTGCGATGTCCATCTGAACCTGCTTTTCCTTCTCGACAACTGCCGGGTCCAGATCTGCTTCGGACAAGGACGCAGGGTTAACAGCGGCGATGTGCATCGCGATCTGTTTGCCAAGCGCTTCGTCGCCGCCGGTCATTGCGACCAGAACACCGATTTTGCCCATGTTAGGTGCAGCAGCGTTGTGCACATAGGATACAACAAGGTCGCCATCGAGCGACTGCATGCGGCGCACCGACATGTTTTCGCCGATTGTCGCGATTGCGTCTGTGATGACGGTCGAAACGGGCTTGCCGCCCATGTCGGCCGCGTTCAGCGCGTCAAGGTCGGAAACGTTGATCGCAACATCTGCGATTCCGGAGACCATTTTCTGGAAATCAGCGTTCTTGCCAACAAAGTCGGTCTCGGAGTTAACTTCGACTGCAACACCGTGGCCGCCTTCGACTTTAACCGCGACCAGACCTTCAGCAGCAGTACGGCCGGATTTTTTGGCCGCTTTGGCCAGACCCTTGGTCCGCAGCCAGTCAACGGCCGCTTCCATGTCGCCGTCTGTTTCAGTCAACGCCTTTTTGGCGTCCATCATGCCTGCGCCGGTGGAATCGCGCAGTTCTTTGACCATGGATGCTGTGATTGCCATCGCTTTGGTTCTCCTTGAATTGGGATGATACGAGGGGCAGGTGATGCCTGCTCTCATGTCTCAAAAATGATTGGTGTGTTTGGCGGGCAGAGAATGGTCCCCTGCCCGCCTGTCAGCACAGTCTCTTAGGACTTAGCTGCTTCAACAGTGTCCTGCTTGGATTCGATGTCCAGTGGTGCATCTGCGCCCATTGCATCGTTGGAAACAGTTTCGGAAGATGCTGCGCCGACTTCAACGCCTCCGCCGATCAATGCTTCTTCTACAGGTGCTTCTTCCATTGCGCCGATGTCTACACCAGCTGCACCCAACTGAGCGGACATGCCGTCAAGTGCTGCACGTGCTGCAAGGTCGCAATACAGGCCGATGGCGCGTGCCGCGTCGTCGTTGCCCGGGATGATGTAGTCGATGCCGTCTGGCGAACAGTTGGTGTCGACAACCGCAATAACCGGGATACCCAGTTTGTTGGCTTCGGCGACTGCCAGTGCTTCTTTTTTCACGTCGATGACAAAGATCAGGTCAGGACGGCCGCCCATTTCGCGGATACCGCCAAGGGATGCTTCCAGTTTGAACTGGTCACGCTCCATGCCAAGACGCTCTTTCTTGGTCAGGCCGGTAAAGCCGTTTTCGGACTGCTCGTCGATGGACTTCAGACGCTGGATCGACTTGGAAACAGTCTGCCAGTTGGTCAATGTGCCACCCAACCAGCGGTGGTTCATGTAATACTGTGCGCATTTTTCGGCGGCATCGGCGATAGGCTGTGCGGCCTGACGCTTGGTCCCGACGAAAAGAATGCTGCCGCCTTTGGCGACGGTGTCACGGATGACCTGCAGGGCCTGGTCCAGCATTGGAACAGTCTGTGTCAAATCCATGATGTGGATGCCGTTACGCGCGCCGTAGATGTACGGACCCATACGTGGGTTCCAACGCTGCGTCTGGTGGCCGAAGTGTACGCCTGCTTCAAGCAATTGGCGCATGGAGAACTCTGGAAGAGCCATGTCTTTATACCTTTCCGGTTTTGCCTCGTCGGGGGTCTCGATCCCTGGTGGGACCAACCGGCGGACGTTCAAGGATTTCTCCCTCAAAGGCCCAACCCCGACTGCGGGTTTAAGTAGCGCGCGTATAGGCCGGAATTCTGCCATGTACAAGGGCTGTTTCCGGGCGGCTGGCTTTCTCGGGTGAAATATACACGCGTTGATGGGATCTATTGCTGCGCTTCTAGGTAGAGTTGATCTGCGTCAAAGATTTCGGGGACCATAGCCTGATACCGGTAACGGGTCGCACTCGCTTGCGGATGGAGTGGCTAAGAAAGGAGTGTCCTTTGGATCATCAGACCCCCCCCCTTTTTTCCAAGAAGATATGCAAACGGCGGACGGGATCATCGGGCCATTCGCCAGCAAGGTGCAAAATATCTTTGGGGCAAAGGGAATATCGATCAACGACCGTCTGTTGATGGTGCTGCTTACGGCCTGTGAAACGCTGCGGATGGACCATGCCTGTGTCACGCAGGTCAAGGACAAGCAGCTCACGGTCCTTTGTGCGACCTCGTCCGAGATATTCCCGCTGCATGTCGCGCTCAGGGATATCGCGAAGTATACGACCGGGCTGGTTCTTGCGCGAAAATCACTGGTCGTGCTGGAGAAGACAGCGGCAACCCCGATCGAAAAGCCGGTCGATCTGACCGGACAAAGCCCGGGCCGCTTTCTTGGGGTGCCCATTTTGTTTGACGGCGCGGTATGGGGCACGGTCGAGCTGTCAGGCACCGCGCAAAACCGGAGATTTACCAGCGATGAGATCGCTTTGGCCGATGTTCTGGCCACGGTTCTGGCTGTGCCTGTGGCGCTGCTGACCTGATCCTAGCCGCGCCCCATATCTATCTGGTGCCCCTGCCGGACCAGCGTTTCGCACGCCAGTGCCAGTGTCTTGCGGTCGGTGAACGTGTTTACCTTCAGCGGCGGATGGTAGCGGGTTATGACGGTGCCGTGGTCCTTGGCTGCCAGTGTCGCCAACAGATGCGCGCCAAAGGTCATATCCCCCCACCAGCCATAGAACCGGTCATCGGACCCGTCGGGCGTTGTATAGGTGACGCTGACGGGCTGTATCCAGATCACGTCGCGCAGCTCGGGGGCCATGAATGCCTGAAACAGGGTCGTCTTGAAGGGCAAAACCTGCTGGCCGTCGGTGCTGGTGCCTTCGGGAAAGAACAACAGCCGGTGATTGTGCAAAAGCCGCTGCTGGAAAACCTCGGTCTGTTCGCGGGCGCGTTTGGGGTTGCGTTCGATAAACACGGTACCCGTGGCGCGGGCCAGCCAGCCAATTCCGGGCCAACCGGCGACCTCGGATTTGGCGACGAAATAGATGCGCTGGCTGGCGTTGAGCGAGAAGATATCCAACCAGCTTGCGTGATTGGCAACAACCGCGCCGGGATGCTGCATGGCGGACCCGATCCGGCGGCGGCGCAGCCCGATGATCCAAAAGGCCGTGCGGCAAACCGATTGGGTCAGATGCGGCGTGACCGGTCTTTCTTGGCCGAACAGCGGGCGTTCGATCAGGCGCAGCAGCAGCAAAATGAACAGCCCAAAGAAAACAACAGCCCCCAACAGCAGCCCGCGCAGCATAACCCGCAGCCATCCCATCGGGCCGATCCGGTGTTCCGGCAGGGTTTCAGTGCCATCCCAACGTGTGCTCATTTCGGTGCTCCGCCATAGATTCGGGCCTGTCTGTCGTTCAGTTTGGTCGTGTCCATGATCAGGCAGACATCGGTGGTGTTAAAGGCGTGATCAATAAAGGCCCCGTCCCCGACGCAGCCGCCAAGGCGCAGGTAGGCCTTGATCAGGCTGGGCACCTGAAGCATGGCCTGGCGACGGTCCAGCTGGGCGGCAGGGATCATGTCCATGTTCTGATAGGCGTCCTCGCGGGCGCGGACCCGCAGCTCTGGCGGGGCGAGATGGTTCTGACACAACAGCGACAAGGGCTGCGCGAGGGCTGACAGGTCGGTTCCATGAAAACTGGCCACACCGAACAGGATTTCGATCCGGTGTTGTGCAACATATTGGGCAAGCCCGGACCAAAGGTAATGCATGGCGGCCCCGCCCCGGTAATCGCGGTGCAGACACGAGCGCCCCAATTCAAGGATCTGCCGGCCAGAGCGTTTGAGCAGGGTCAGATCATATTCGTTTTCAGAATAGAACCCCCCGGCCTTTTCAGCCGCCCCTGCCCGCAAAAGACGATAAACGCCAACCACTTGGCCGGTTTTCTTGCAGGTCAGGATCAGGTGGTCGACAAAGGCATCATACTGGTCTTTCTCGAGCCTTTGATCATGGTCGACCAAAGGCCCGCCAGCGCCCAGTTCAGACACGAACACATCATAGCGCAACCGCTGTGCGGCGTGCAGCTCGGACGGTGTGCGGGCCAGCCCGACCTCGAAATTTGCGTTTTTTTCAATGATCATCAGGTCATTCCTTGGTCGCGAGGTGACCGAAACCCCGTCGGTCTGCCAGCCTTGCCGGTGATATTAACCGTTTGCTAATGAAGACCTGCCATCAAACACAGGAGTCAAACCGACCCGAAAGCTGTCTATGACCATTTTGCCCTCGCTTCGAAAGTTCACTGTTAACTTGCCATCTATGTTACTTTGGACCTGTCCGACACCCCAGTCCGGATGTTCGGGATGGCGAACTAACATGCCCGGCGTCAATATGGCGTTAAGATCATCCATGGGCGGTCCTTTAGCAGGGTGGGCAAAAAATGCCTGAGTCAGAGATCGAATTCGCAGCCTTGATTGGCAGCCGCATCTGTCATGATCTGATATCGCCCATAGGCGCTGTCAACAATGGCTTGGAACTTCTTTCCATGACCGGTGTCAGTCCCAGCCCGGAACTGGCCTTGATCGGGGACAGCGTTGACAGTGCCAGCGCGCGCATCCGGTTTTTCCGCGTGGCATTTGGTGCGGCGGCAAACCAGATGCTTGGAGCGGGCGAAATCAACGCGATTTTGCGCGACTATTATCGCGGCAGCAGATGGTCGGTTGAATGGGCACCGGTTGACCCGCAAAAACGCATAGACGTCCGGATGTGTTTTCTGGCGTTGCTCTGTCTGGAAACCGGCATGCCCTATGGCGGGTCAATCCGGGTCGAAACATCCGGTGACAGGTGGGTTTTGCGCGGGCAGACGGAAAAGCTGAACATTGATCCCGATCTTTGGGCGGTTCTGGCCACGCCGACATGCAGCATCAAACTGTGTCCGGCGCAGGTGCAATTCGGGTTGCTGCCCGTCCTCGCTCGCGACGCCGGGCAGCAGATTACATCGAATATCTCACAGACCGAAATTACCCTGTCGTTTTAGACCCGCCTAGCCGCGCACGGTGCCGTCACCGCGCACAAGGTATTTGAACGAGGTCAACTGCTCTGCCCCGACAGGGCCGCGCGCGTGCATCTTGCCTGTGGCGATGCCGATTTCCGCACCCATGCCGAATTCCCCGCCATCGGCGAATTGCGTTGATGCGTTATGCATCAGGATTGCTGAATCCAGCCGGGTCATGAACTTGGTCGCCGCGGCATCGTCTTCGGTGATGATGCAATCGGTGTGGTTGGACCCGAATTCACGGATATGCGCGATGGCACCGTCGATGTCGGGCACGGTTTTGGCGGCGATGATCATATCAAGATATTCGTGGCCCCAGTCGTCCTCGCTTGCAGGAACGGTGCCTTCGATCTCGGACAAGGGGGCTGCGGCGCGGACTTCTACGCCAGCATCGATCAGTGCCTTGATCACACCCTTGCCGATGGTACGGGCAACTTTTTCATGGATCAGCAGACATTCGGCCGACCCGCAAATGCCCGTGCGGCGGGTTTTCGCGTTCAACACTACCTTGAGCACTTTTTCAGGGTCGGCGTTTTCATCAATATAGATGTGCACGATCCCTTCGAGATGGGCAAAGACCGGCACGCGGGCCTCGCGCTGGACCAGCCCCACCAAACCCTTGCCGCCACGTGGCACAATCACGTCAATCGTATCGGTCATGGTCAGCATTTCGCTTACGGCGGCGCGGTCACGGGTGGGCACCAGCTGGATCGCGTCCTTGGGCAGGCCCGCCGCCTCAAGACCGCTTTGCAAGGCCGCGTGAATGGCGCGCGAGCTGTGGAAGCTTTCGGACCCACCGCGCAAAATCACCGCATTGCCCGCCTTGAGACACAAGGCACCGGCATCGGCGGTCACGTTGGGGCGCGATTCATAGATCACGCCGATCACCCCCAAAGGGGTGCGCACGCGCTGGATATGCAGGCCGGAGGGTTGATCCCATTCGGTCAACACCTCGCCCACAGGGTCCTTTTGCGCGGCAATGCTGCGCAGGCTGTCTGTGATCGCCTTGATCCGGTCCTCGTCCAGCAAAAGCCGGTCCATCATCGCATCTGACAGGCCCTTTTCACGGCCATAGTCCATGTCTTGCGCATTGGCGGCCAGAATATCGGCACGCGCGGCCCACATGGCGTCGGCGGCGTTTTCAAGGGCGGCTTGTTTCTGTTCGGCGCTGGCAAAACCAAGGGTCGCGGCGGCCGCTTTGGCGCGGCGGCCAATCTCTGCCATCAACGCGGGAATGTCGGATGTCTGTGTCATGTCCAAAGTCATAGTCTCAGATCTACTTTTATTCATTTCGGGTAAAGCACTACCTAAGGCCTTCGGCGAGGATTTAAAACCATTTGGAATTCAAGACAGCGCCAGATCGTCCCTGTGGATTAATGCCGCGCGGCCCGGTGATCCTAAAAGCTCTTCAATTTCAGAGCTTTGGTGGCCCTTGATAATCTCGGCCTCGCGGGAGGAATAACGGGTGAGCCCATAGCCGATCGTATGTCCGGCGGGCGTCAGGATCGAAATACTGTCGCCGCGGGCAAAGGGGCCCTGCACGGCTGTGACGCCCGCCGGCAGCAGGGATTTGCCCCGCGACATCGCCGCGACCGCGCCCGCATCAAGGGTGACGCTGCCGCGCGGTTTCATCGCGGTGATCCACAATTTACGGGCGGTTTGGGGGTCGGATTGCGCGGCAAACCAGGTGGCATTCGCGCCGTTTTCCAGCGCCAGAAGCGGCCGCAAGGGCGAGCCTTCGGAAATCGCCATCGCGCAGCCGGCGGCGGTGGCCGTTTTGGCGGCCATCAGCTTGGTCTTCATCCCGCCCTTGGACAGGCCAGACCCCGCATCGCCGGCCTGGGCTTCGATTTCGGGGGTAATGGTGGTGACGGTCTCATAGCGGATGGCATCAGGGTCATCATTGGGGTTGGCGGAATAGAACCCGTCAACGTCAGAGAGCAGGATCAGCTGGTCCGCCGCGACGGTCACCGCGATCTGTGCGGCAAGGCGGTCATTGTCGCCAAAGCGGATTTCATCGGTGGCCACGGTATCGTTTTCATTCACGATCGGCACGACGCCCAAGGACAACAGCTGCTCCATCGTGGCGCGGCTGTTGAGATAGCGGCGGCGGTCGGCGCTGTCTTCCAAAGTGACCAGCACCTGCGCGGTGGTGATGCCGTGGGGTTCAAGCGCTTCTTCATAGGCGCGGGCAAGGCGGATCTGGCCAACGGCTGCCGCGGCCTGGGATTGTTCCAGCGCCAGGGTGGTCGCCGGCAGCCCCAGCACGCCGCGCCCCAAGGCGATGGAGCCGGAAGAGACCAGCACGACGTCTTTGCCCTGCCCTTTCAGCCATGCCACATCTTGCGCCAGCGAATGCAGCCATTCGGCGCGCAGCTTCCCGGTTGCCCGGTCCACCAACAGGGCCGAGCCGATTTTGACAACGATACGTTTGCCGTCGCTTAGGGTTGCCAAGGTGCTTCTTCCTCGGCGGGGCGGAAACGCAGGCGGTCATCGTCAATCTGGCCGCGCAGGGCGCGCAGCACGTCGGTGACGCCTTCGCGGGCCACGCCCGACATCATCATGACCTCGCAGCCGCAGGCTTTTTCCAATTCATCACGGGCGGTTACACGCTCTTCTTCATCCAATGCATCAATCTTGTTGAGCACCGTAATGCGGGGCTTATCCGCCAGATCGCCGCCGTATTTTTCCAGCTCTGTGATGATGGTCTGGTAATCTTCGGCGATGGTCTCAGAGGTTCCGTCAATCAGATGCAACAGCACGGCGCAGCGTTCGACATGGCCCAGAAACAGATCGCCAAGGCCGCGCCCCTCAGAGGCACCTTCGATCAGGCCGGGGATATCGGCGACCACAAATTCGGTATTGTCCACGCCCACAACGCCCAGGTTGGGGTGCAGGGTTGTGAACGGATAGTCGGCGATTTTCGGGCGCGCGTTGGAGGTTGCGGCCAGAAACGTGGATTTACCCGCATTGGGCAGGCCCAGCAGGCCCACATCGGCGATCAGTTTCAGACGCAGCCAGATCGTGCGTTCCACGCCTTCCTGGCCGGGGTTGGCGCGGCGGGGGGCCTGGTTGGTGGCGGATTTGAAGTGCAGGTTGCCCCAGCCGCCATTGCCGCCACGGGCCAGTTCAACCCGCTGGCCCAATTCGGTCATGTCGGCCAGCACGGTTTCCTGATCTTCGTCCAGCAATTCGGTGCCGACGGGAACGCGCAGAATGATATCGTCGCCATCCTTGCCGGTGCGCTGTTTGCCCATGCCGGGTTGGCCGTTGCGGGCGAAAAAGTGCTGCTGGTAGCGAAAATCGATCAGCGTGTTCAGACCATCCACGGCCTCGGCCCAGACGGAACCGCCGTTGCCACCGTCACCGCCGTCAGGGCCGCCATATTCGATGTATTTCTCGCGACGGAACGACACACAACCGCCCCCGCCTGCGCCAGAGCGGATATAGACTTTGCACAGGTCGAGAAACTTCATTTCAGGGGCCTTTCCGGGGCGCAGGTGGTTACAGCTTGATGCTATAGGTCCATGTAGGTACGCAGGTCTCGCGTGCCAGACAATAGGTTTCGGCATTGCCAAGATAGCGGAAACCCGCATTGGTTAATACTTTGGCCGAAGCCGGGTTATCGCGGAACACCGAGGCGAACATATTCTGGTTGCCCAAAGGGTTGGCCTGAACCAGCGCTTGTACGGCTTCGGATGCCAGATGGGTATTCCAGAACGCAGGTGCAACCCAATATCCGACTTCGGATTGGTCACGGTCCATTTTAACAAGCGATATCACGCCCATCACTTCGGAACCGCCGGTCTTGAGGCCATCCATGACCCAGACATCTTCGGTCCGCGGATCTGCGGTGGCACGGGCGATATAGGCCTCGATCACGCCGGGGGGCAGCGGATGGGCGATCGACACCGTGTTCAACGCGACGCGCGGGTCGCTGGCATAAAGTTCGATCAACCCCTGATCCGAGCGGCGCACGGGGCGCAGGTCAAACCGTTCCGTCTCGATCACGGGCTGGGGCGGTATTTTCAAGGCTTCCACCGTCATGTTCCTCCTCCGAACAATACGAATAGGACTGATGCGACCGTCAGACATGCCAGCGTCCACATCAGGTATCTTTCCCAGATGGTGCCGGCAACGGTCTTGGCAATACCAGCACCTGCCAGCGTCCACAACGGATGCAGGATGATCTGACAGCCCAGCAATATCGCAGCGATTGTCGCGGTCGCGACCAGGGTTGGCGTGCCGGGGGTGACAAAGGCGGTAAAGCTGCCGAAAATCATCGCCCAGGCTTTGGGATTCAGGGGGTGCACAATCAGGCCGGCTGCAAAACCGGGGGCGTTTTCGGTCTGATGTCCCTGCCCCAAGCGCAGGTTCGCAACCTTCCACGCCAGCCAGATGATATAGGCCGCCGAGGCGAATTTGAGCGTGGTAAACAAAAGCGGCGCGCGTGCGGCAAGCTCCATCAAGCCGAAACCGATGGGCCAGATGATCAGCTGCTTGCCAAGGGCCACACCGGCCACAAACGGCAATGCCGCGCGAAAGCCAAAGCGCGCGCCGGTGGCCATCATCGCCATATTGGCGGGGCCCGGCGTGCCGACCTGGCTGACGGCAAAAACCGCCAGGGATGCAACTGCGACGCTCATGATGGTTTCCTTGCGGCGCTCACGTGACCGGACGCGCAGCAGATCCCGGCAAACAGGACGGGGCATGGTATCAGTATCATATCGGCCCCTCCTTTCCGGATGGGTAAAACATCAATGAATGAATAGCAAAAAAGGACCGGCGTTTCCGCCGATCCCTGAATTTTTCAAAACCCTATAAGGTACGGCTTACTCTGCGGCTTCTGCCACTGGCAGAACCGAGATAAACGTGCGGTTTTTCAGGCCCTTGTGGAACTGTACCTTGCCGTCAACCTTTGCAAAGATTGTGTGATCCTTGCCCATGCCAACGCCTTCTGCTGGCCAGAATTTTGTGCCGCGCTGACGCACCAGGATGTTGCCTGGGATAACAGCTTCGCCGCCATATTTTTTAACGCCAAGACGACGTCCAGCGGAGTCGCGACCGTTACGGGATGAACCGCCTGCTTTTTTATGTGCCATTGGTGTCTCTCCTTAGCCTTTTGCGAGTTCTTTGGCCTGTGCGATCCAGTCTTCACGACCCACACGACCTTTGAACGACAGTTTCTCTTCAATCGCTTCTACGTCAGCGTCTGTCCACTCTGCGATTTGTGCAAATGTGGTGATGCCTTCCGCGTGCAGCTTGCCAACGATAACCGGGCCAACGCCAGAGATCTTGCTCAGGTCGTCTGCGCCTTCAACGGCGGCTGCCTTTTTGGCGGGCTTTGCTTTGGCGGGCTTTTCAGCGGCTGGTGCTGCTGCTTTCTTCTCTGCTTTGGTTTTCTTCGCAGGCTTGGCTGCGTCAAACTTGGCAGCGGCGTTGGCTTCGATGGCGGCAACGGCTGCTGCACTTACCGAACCGGTACCGATGGCTGCTTTCGCGCCGGACTTGCCTGCGCCAGATGCCATGATCTCGCCGATTTTAACCAGCGTCAGCTTTTGACGGTGGCCCTTGGTGCGCTTGGAAGAGTGCTTCCGGCGGCGCTTGACGAAGTGGATGACTTTGTCGCCCTTGATCTGGTCAACAACTTCGGCCTGAACGCCGGCATCGTCTACCGTAGGGGAGCCGACAACGGGGCTGTCGCCGCCCAGCATCAGAACTTCGTTGAATTGTACCGTGTCGCCCGCGTCAGCAGCCAAACGTTCTACCCGAAGCATATCGCCGGATTGAACTTTGTACTGCTTGCCGCCTGTCTTGATGACCGCAAACATGCGTATTCCTTTTTCGTTTCCGCATCCTGTGGTCCCCGTATCGGGTGTTTTCGGGTCGAAACCCACCTCGGACAGCGCACCCCATTTCGGGATGATCATAAAATAATAAAGGCACCCGAAACGGATACCCTTGGTTAAGAGCTGCCAAATGCACCACCGCTCCCTTTATGTCAAGCGCCGAACCGGGGTTTTCAGGGTTAAAGCTCCTCTGCGACCATATTCAACGCGACGGCACGGCCCAAGGCATAGGAAATCTCGGCATAGGCGGCACCATAGCCGTCAAACAGCGCCCTGTTCAGCGCAATACCGGCTTTGGTTTCGGCAAATCCAATGTACTGGTCCAGCGCCGCATCCTCCAGCGGCGAATAGGCCAGCAGCAAATACCCGTAAAGCCAACCGGTGGTGTCCTCGGTAATCGCGTCCTGCTGATCGGTGACTTCGGCCAGCATTTCACCGTCGGTCATGTCCATCGCACCGCCATCGCCCAGACCCCGCATGAATTGATAGTTCGAATTCATCGCGGCGGTGACATTGCGGTTGATCATGTCGCCACCGTCGATCAGCGCAGTGATCCGGGCCAGACGCGGGTCGTTGGTCCCTTCGAGTTCGGCGAATTTCGTGCGCGCGGCATCCTCGATATCCTCATTGCCAATGGCGGCACGGGCGGCATTCTCCAGTGTGATGACCTGCGCCCCTGGCTCCGTCGCGAAAAAGCGGATCACCTCTTCGCGCATGTCGCCTTGCACTTCTGCCTCAAGATGGGCGCGCAAGGTTTCGGTCAGCCGTTGGGGGTTATAGATCGCATCGACCTGCAACTGCCAGCCTGCGCCCCCCTGCCCGCCCAGCATGTCCTGATTGATGGTCTCGGCATATTCGACCCCCTCGGCCTGCAAGATCACTGCGACCTCGTCGATCCTGAGGACATCCATCAGAACCTGCGCACGCGCATCGGCCCAGACCGGCGCGGCCAGCACCCAGAGCAGCGGAAGGATTAAGAAATGGCGCATCACAGATCCTGACTGGGCTGCATGCCCGCCAACCTTTGGGCCACAGCCTCATAGCGGTTCGCCATGATCTCGTACTGAACGGCATTCATCAGGGCATAGACCTTCTGCATCTTCGGGTCTTCCAAAGCCTGCGCATAGGTCAGGACCTCGTCATCCGAAAAGGCCTGATAGGTATAGGCCGACCCCGCCAGCGCGTTTTCCTTGATGGATACGCGCATCTCGGGTTCCTGACGGCGCACAGCCTCGCGCAGGTCGGGTTCTTCCATTTGCAAGCGGATCACCCCTGCGCCTGCGGCGGCCATCAGAAACCTGATCTGCACCTCCTGGATCGCCCGGATCGAGCTGTCTTCGACGTCGCTTGCCGCGTTCAGCTTGGCCAGCAAGGCGACACGGGCGGGATTGATGCGGCGCAGCCCCTCAAGGATCGCGGTGCCTGCTTCCGACTTGGCATCGGAATCCTCTTTCATATGCGACGCGTTTTCAGCAGCAACCAGCCGTTTGCCCAGATCGGTGGCGTAAAATGCCGCCGCATGGTCCAACGCGTCATCATCCAGCGTTTCCGACAGAATATCGGAGCCCATTTGCAGCATCACATCGGTGTCAAATACCTCGCGGACCAGCCGTGACCATTCAGACCCGAAATCAGCGGCATCAATGCCCAGCATCTGCGGGGCCGAATCTGCCGACAGCCGGATGCTTTCCAGCGCCACGTCAAAGCCCGTCACCTCCAGAAACGCATCGACGCGCTGGTGGTCGGCTGCCTGTGCGGGCGGTGCAAAACCCGCGATCCCGATGGCCGTCGCCAAGGTCACATACTGACAAATTCGTAAGAGCGCCCGCATCACACTGCATCCTTTTGTTATTTACGCCTCTGATCTTAGAAGAAATCCGCCGGGCAACAATGAAAATCCCCGTGACCCAGAATTCTGCCCCTGCCCCCCTTGCCAGCCCGTCCAATCGGGACTAAACGAGCGCACCACACCGATGCGGAGAGGTGCCGGAGTGGTCGAACGGGACGGTTTCGAAAACCGTTGAGCCTCTAAAGGGTTCCCAGGGTTCGAATCCCTGTCTCTCCGCCATTTGCGAACAAAACTGGGCACTGCCGTGCCAGTAAGTTCATCGCGCATGACTGCTTTTTTAATCTGGTCTTTTCTCCCTTGAATGCGAAGCTCTTTACCGTCGACTTCGACTCGGTCAATGATGATGCGAAGGAAACTTCGCTTTCTTCGATTATCGCCGGATGACAGCGCTTTGTTCATGGCATCGACAAAAGTCGAAATTTTTTCCTCGGAAATTTGCGCTTTTGGCTTGAGCTCGGAAGTGAGATTATTGACCGCACGCTGTGCAACATCTCTCTCCGCGCGCAGTTCATCAAGCCGTTCCGCCAAAGCCGGGTCGGAACTTTCCATGATACCGCCCTCAACCAAAGTCAGAAGACGTGCGAGTTTCAACTTGGCTTCACTGAGGTTTGTTTGATAGCCGACAAGACGTTCGGTTTTTTCCGACTTCTCTGACTCCAAGTGCTTCTGTTTGATCTCGATTAGCCGAGAAATTTCCGAATATGTTAGCAGATGCGAGTGAATCGCGGTCAGAACGGTTTTGTCCAGGTCTTCCATTCGTACTCGCCGCCCTTTGCATTTTCCGACGCCTTGGCGCGCCCGGCCACCACAAGCGTAATAGCGATACCTACCGCTCTTGCCTGTGCTGATGGTCATGGAACTGCCGCAGGATGCGCAGGTCGCCAAACTGTTCAAAAGTATCGGTCCCCCCACATTCTGGGGAGGTAATTTTTTCGGATCACGAGAGCACAGTTCTCGCTGTATGCCTTCGAAGACTTCTAACGATACTATTGCAGGGACGGTAATCAGGATTGGCTCTCCCGTTCCCGTGCTCGTCTTCCGCCAGCATTCCCCCATGTAAATTTGATTTCTTAAGAGGCGGTGCACGATCGAAATGGTCCATCGTTTTTTACCGCGGGTGCGGTAACCATGCTCGTTGAGCCAATGTGCAATCTTAGTCACACCCAACGGTCCAGATTTTCCGTCCCCTTTTCGATACAAGTCAAAGATGAGCCGAACGACCTCGGCCTCCGCCTCTTCAATTTCAAGTTTCTTCTTCTTTGCGCTGCCACGTCTTTCGACCTCCACCGCCCGGAAACCGAAGGGCAGGACGCCGCCGCTAAAAAACCCCTGCCGGGCGTTCTCGGCCAATGAACGCGACACGTGCTTGCCCGTCTCCGCAGAATTGTATTCGTCAAACTTTGCCAAGATGCTGCGGACCAGATCGCCCATGGCGTCGTTGCTGACTTCCTGCGTTATGCTGACAAGTTGAATGCCCCGCTTCGCAAATTCCCTGGTTCGGAGTTCAAGCTCAACCTGGTCGCGGAAAAAACGGCTGAACGAATGCACCAAGATCACATCGAATGGCGGGTCCCCGTCTCGCGTTGCATCCAACATCTGCTGAAACCCTGGCCGGTTGTCATCTCGCCCGGTACGGGCGTCCGAATATTCATCGACAATCGTCCAGTTTTTGGATGCGCAGTATTCATGAAGCTGTCGCCTCTGATCAGGCACAGAGAGGTCTTTCTTCGCTTGCGCTCCTGTCGAAACGCGCATGTAAAGTGCGGCGCGCAAGCCCAGGTTACTGGTCTGTCTTCGTGTATGGCGTTCGGTCATTGCGGATCCCCGTTTAGTGTCGAGAGCATAGCTTGGAAGTCAGCTTAGACCATCGATTTTTGTCGTTTTGGGAGAGTTTCGAGTCGCGGGTTGGGACGTTCGTCTCGACCTCTTTTTAGTAAGAGGCCGAGACGAGCATCCCAAACCCGACGGTTTCAGATTTCTATTTAATATGGCGTTCAGAGGGAAAAATTAGCTGCTGAGCCCAATCGGACATCGGCGATACTCTACTTTTCGGAAGTGAATCGAGTAATATTGGCTGATTTTGGTAAACACGAAGAAAATAAGATTCTTTATAACATTATATTTTATTGTTATATTTGATGTACTTACTGCGTTATCTTTTGGCGCTCTTGACCGCATCAGCAATTGATCCGTCCGACGCGTGATCGTCTCACGCATCACAAGAAATGTGATGGACATGGACATGAAAGAAAAATCAACAGGCCCGAATTTTTTGGGAAACTCGCCGAAACAAGTGGAACCTGAGGACGCGGCACTCGGCAACATTTTAGAGATATCCGAAGAGGAGTTGGAGGTCGTTGAGGGGTTTCTACTTCATAAAGTCCTCGAAATTTTGGGAATGTAAAATCTCTGCCACCAGAATCGACGCGTAACCTGGCGTCATGAGTGCTGGTTGTTGCGGTGTTCAACTATGCGCCGCGTCAACCACCACTCAACGCTTACTAAAATTACTGATTGCTATTTGCGAACCTTAAAGCTGCCAGCTTTTGGGACCGGGAAACCTGTGTCGACACCATAAACATCAACCTCTCAAAGGGGTCACAATGACAAAAGAACCAAGCTCATTGACGAAAATTATCCGCGCCGCCATTTACATGCGGGTCTCCACCGGAACGCAAGCAAAGAGGGACTTGTCCATACCTGACCAACGACGACAGCTTCGCGACTACTGCGCAGCCAAGAGTTGGGGGATTGTCGGCGAATATTCGGATGCCCGTACGGGCCGGGATGACAACAGGCCGGGTTTCCAGAACATGTTGGACGCTGCGCGAGTTGCGAACCCGCCATTCGATGTAATCTTGGTGCACTCGTTCAGCCGTTTTTTCCGTGACCAGGTTGAACTCGAACTCCGGACCAGGGAACTTGCGAAATACGGCATCCAACTTATCAGCATTACGCAGGAGGTCAGCAACGATGCCACCGGCGATCTGGTGCGCAGCATCTTGGCAAAATTTGATGAATACAACTCTTTGGAGACGGGCAAGCACGTGTCGCGTTCAATGGCTGAAAATGCACGGCAGGGATTTTTTAGCGGCGGCGTCCCGCCGTTCGGCTTCCAGGCAGTAGGGGTCGAAAAACGTGGAAATACCATTAAGAAGAAATTGGTACTGGATGAGAAGCAGGCGGAGTTGGTCCAGCACATTTACGATCTCTACCGGTTTGGTGACGGGAAGTCTGGACCTAAAGGGGTCAAGAAAATAACCACGTGGCTGAACGCCAATGGCTACAAGACGCGCAATGGTGCCCGATGGGGAATCGGCCCTGTTCATCGGCTTCTTACTGATCCGATCTATAAGGGGGAATATTGGCGCGAGACTTCGAATGGAAATAAGCAACCCATTCTCGTTCGGGTTCCAGCAATTGTGTCCACAGAGGGGTTCGACGATGTCCAACGTCGCCTGAGGGCTCGGAACCCCAAGAGCACGCCTCCGAGAACGATCAGTACACCGACTCTCTTAGCGGGACTCGCTGTCTGCCCTTTTTGTGGCGGCGGCATGCTTTTGAGTACCGGAAAAGGAGGGAAATATCGGTATTACGCTTGCGGTTCACGGCTGCGTAAAGGCGATACGGCATGCGTAGGACTGCGTGTTCGCATGGACGAGACTGATGACTTGGTTGTATCTGCGATGCTGAAAGACTGCCTCGCCCCTGACCGATTGAGCAAATTACTGAATGAATTTGTAAAGCGGAAAGCCACAGGTAATGTGTGTCGCGCTGATCGGTTATCACGGCAACAAAGGCATCTATCCGAGGTAAAGGAAAAAATGGCACGGCTGCTTTCGATGGTCGAAAAAGGCATCATGGACGTTTCTGAACCAGTGCTGGCTGACCGATTGGCAGATCTCAAGGTCGAACATGAACTCGCAAAAAAAACTGTGGACGCAACCGCCGCCCAACTGAACCCGGAAGCGGACATCTCTGAAGTGCATGTGTCGGCTTTCGCTGCTTTGCTGCGGGAACACCTGACCACGAGAGGCGCGCCGATGCGGCAAAGCTATCTTCGGTCTATCTTTGGCAGGATTGAGATCGATAAAACAGAGATTCGGATTTACGCCAAGGACGATTGTTCAAAGCTCAGCGCCTTTCATAAGCGTAATCGAAAGAAACGAAAGGCATCTCGATGGAAGCTGCTCTACGTCGTTCCCAGACAAAGCGCATAGCCATCGATGGGGAGAAGAATGGTGACCCGATAGTCTGAGTTTTTCTCGCAATTTGAAGGCGAGATAGCATTCGCGCCCCGGAATATCCTGTCTTTCAGAAACGCTTCGGAAAGATGTTGAAACGATATCTATCCGGAAGTTGCGATTTGCATCGCGGTCGTCTTGGTGAGACCGCGATGCAGTTCGAACTCCGAAAAAATAAAAAAATTGGCGACGGAACCCGATTCAAAGGGAACTTCTTGACCAGCACTTACGCTGTCGCCAAAGGAAATGGAGTCTACGATGTCCAATCATGATATCATGCTCGTTCGCGCAAAGATTACCCCCGCCGTCGCGGTCTACCAATTCATGTCTGAATATGCAGATGCGCTTGTATCTGCCGCGCACCTTCTCGGTGGCGAGCAGGCCGCCCAAAGAACGTCCCTACTGATAAATGAGATTTTGCAAAGAGCACCTCTGTGTCGGCATTTGCGCGCTGAATTCGTTGACCTGCACCGGTTGCTTTCGCTTCAGGCAGTTGATGACCTCGAGAGCATCGAGGCCGCTTGCTTTGCGAAAATTGATCCCGCTTCACCGGTCGTCGAAGAGGTGTGCCTACTCAGTGACGGGCTCTTCGACCATTTGGTGGCTCTGGCGCGTGCTGAGTATCTCGACCCGGTATGGCGTCCTGTCTTGGACGCTGCGGCTTAAATTCCCGGTCCCGCTAAGGCGGGATCGCCTTGAGCGCCGATAAGGCGCACGGCCAGAGAAGGATACCCCATGAAACCTGAACAGCTCAAAAGCCAGAAAATCGAAGAACTTGCTATGCTCGCCGTTCGTCTCGGACGCGAAGTTTGCGAGGCTCTCGAGGAAATGTCCTACGCTGGGAGGCAAACTGCTTCACTTGCGGATGTCAACGCGCTTTTGCGTCGTTTACAAGTTGGCGATCTCAGCGACGGAAAGGACCAAGTGACAATTCGTAATATTCAAAGTGATATTGGCTCTGAAATTTTTCAAGAAGCCCGCGGAACTCGTACTGAACCTGTAGTCATCGGTTATGATGAAGACGGTGCCATTTGTGAAATGCAACAGTTAACGGTTTTTACCGATAAAGGCAGCGCACTTCAAACTCTGGAGCTGCTTATCATCTCATTTGTAGATGCTCGCCGAAAGCTGATGGATCGCGCCAACGCTGATCGTCTAATATGTCGCCTTATGAGGTGATACTGCCAACAAAAAAATGGCTCATTGGGCTCCTTTTTCAGGGGGCTCAATTTGATTGATAATTTCCCTCACTGAGTGGCTTCATCAGGGGAATCGCGTTTGGAACTGAGTGGGTATAAGATTGATCTTGCAGGTGATGGCGGGATGGGTTCTGGATGGGTGGTTGTTTTCATCGGGTGCTCATCGTCATGCATATTTTTCTATCCGCCTTCGATGAAGTTCCTGATCCGCGCGCGCGTAACGTGCGCTACGACCTTGGGGAATTGCTCGTTATCGCCTTCGTTTTGGTCTTGTGTGGGTCGACATCCCGCGCGGAGATGGCCGCATTTGGTCGTGCAAAAGAGAGCTTTTTCAAGAACTTCCTGAAACTCAAGCATGCCATTCCATCGCATGAATGCCTTCTCGGAGGTCTTCCGGATCATCAACCTTCGCGACGCATCCCGACGAATCGTGCAAACGCCGCAGCGCCGATCATCGGCTCCTCTTCCTGACCGCTCTTGAGACGAAGATCTCATTGCGAAATAGGGAAGAGGCTGACATCCGCAGAGCTGGGAGAGGCTCAGCGACTCGTAACCTGATGTATGTCTTCCGACTATCAAGACTGCAAATTCGGAAACGCCGAATAGTTCAGGGTAACCTCAAGAGCCGGATTTTTCGCCCGGCTGGGGAATTCTTTTTTAAGACAGTTCACCTTCTTGATGGGTTACCGACCAATGCGAATGGTAGTCGGTTGCCAACGGCTCGGCAGAGCAGCCATTGCTTCGCGCGCAAGTCTTTGCTTTAGTGCCGAAAACAATTTTAGAGCGAATAATGTCATTTTTTGAGCAGCCGATTCTAAACTCGCCGTACAAAATTCCGGAACAACATTGGGAACTGGATGACGACGGGCGTCCTACTGACATCGTAATCGAGAAAAGACGGCGGTCCGACCTCATCTCCGCCATGCCGAAGCCAAGGAGCGCGAAGGGCATTAAGCAATCGGAGATGGAGCTTAGCTCTGCCGGGCTTGAAGGTCAGGACATGGCCTACATTGTCACCGAGTTCGTCAACGATCTGCACACCCGCCCTCCGCGGCATCCCCATAATGCGATCGGTAACGCCGTAGAAGTACAAAGCGCACTGCAACGGCGATCCTCATGAGCAGAACCAGCGAACAAGACTACCAGATGTCCTTTACCACAGGCGGACTGTTGTTGAATGAAAGCCTGACGGTCGCGCGGCTCCATGTTGAGGGTGAGCCTTGGCAGCAAACAGTTTCTCGCGCACTGGAGCAGAGTGCAACTTCGCTTCCTAAAACCGCCTCTAACCGGCGCACACTGCGCGAGATATCGAACCGCTTGAGGGCGCTTACTCGTGAAGAGCGATTTTTTTTACTGGACGAGGCGGATCGTACGGATCAGCAGGCACTTCTTTGGTTGGGAACCTGCCGTGCTTACCGTTTTGTGCGCGAATTCGCGGTTGAGGTTATTCGCGAGCGCCATCTATCCTATCAAATGGATTTGCCTTTAGTGTCCTTTGACATCCTGTTCGAGGCCAAAGCGGAATGGGATGAGGGGCTGGCAAACCTCAGTTCGTCTACTCGACAGAAATTGCGGCAAATTCTATTTCGCATGATGCGTGAGGCTGGAGTTCTGTCTAACAATAACCGTATTCAGCTGGCTATACTGTCACCTCGACTGAAGGCGATGATTGAAGAGGCTAATCCTGCGGAACTGGCCATATTCCCTGGCATCTTGATCGGCGGAGTATGAGCTTGAAACTTGAATTAACCCGCAAGGAACGCGCCGAACACCTGTACCGCGTGATCACCAGTGAACGCTTCTTGACCAAGCAGGGCTTGGGCAATGAAGTACCTTTCTTCATTTGCCCCTTTCCTGCCGAGGAAGGTCTGTCGATCGTTGATGATCGCAAAGATCTGGCAACACGGATTGCGCATGCAGGCACAAAAGTTCTTGATCTGAATTTATACGACATGGCTTTAGACATTTTGTCTGAGCGGGGAATCCTTGAGGAAGTCCTCGAGATCGAACAGACATGTGAAAAGGCAGAAATTAAGGAACTGCTGCAAGGGGTTCTCGATCCTCAGGCCCACCTCATACCACGGGTCGGCGAAGCTATTGCGGCAACGCCACACGACGTGATTTTGTTGTCCGGTGTCGGTGAGGTCTATCCCTACATCAGGTCTCATAGCGTCCTGAACAACCTTCAAAGCACCGCGAAAGATGCCCCCACCGTACTGTTCTTTCCTGGAAGCTACACGCATGCTCTGGCGACCGGCGCTTCGTTGGATCTGTTCGGCAGGCTTCACGATGACAAGTACTACCGCGCCTTCAACATCCTGAATTACGAGGTCTAACCCGATGGGCAAACTGCTAAAAGATATCTTTGAAAAACCCGTCGACCGCGCGATTGATGGCGTCATTAAAGCCGACGACGATGCCAGCCTGCGCATCGAGCTGGATGAATACGTCATCACCGATGAGATCGGGCGGAAACTTGAACAGTTTCTCGAAGCCTACAACAATTACGATACGTCCAATGGGGTTTGGATTTCAGGGTTCTTCGGTTCGGGAAAATCCCATCTGCTGAAGATGTTGGCCCTAATCCTGGAAAACCGAGAAGTAGACGGCATCTACGCGCATGACATTTTCGCCGATAAGCTAAAGGGCGAGCCTATGTTGGCCGGTGCCCTGAACAAGGCCGTTGCGATCCCGTCGAAATCGATCCTGTTCAATATTGACCAGAAAGCTGACGTGATCTCAAAGGCCGATGTCGATGCACTATTGGCCGTGTTTCAGAAGGTATTTGACGAATTCTGCGGCTTTTACGGCAAGCAACCGCATATAGCCCAGTTCGAGCGGGATTTGGACAGTCGTGGGCAGTTCGACGCTTTTAAGGCCGCCTTTCAGGATACTGCTGGAAAATCTTGGCTCAGCGGCCGGGAACAGGCCCTATTGGAAGCAAAGAACATCGCGACCGCTTTTGCAGCTGCCACTGGCGGGGACTCTGCCGATGCCAAAGACATCCTCAGCCAGTACCGCAAGGATACGCGTGTTTCGATCGAAGACTTTGCAAACACCATCAAGGCATGGATCGATGATCAGCCCAAAGGATTCCGTTTGAACTTTTTCGTCGATGAAGTCGGCCAGTATATCGCGGACAACATCAAGCTGATGACTAACCTGCAAACAATTGCGGAAAGCCTGAATACGAAATGCAAAGGACAGGCCTGGATCATCGTAACAGCCCAGCAGGACATGGCCTCCGTGATCGGGGACATGACACAAAAGCAAGAAAATGACTTCTCGAAGATCCAGGCGCGTTTTGGAAACAGGATGCCTCTGAACTCAGCTGATGTCGCTGAGGTCATCCAGCGTCGCCTCTTGGCGAAAACGCCGGAGGCCACCGTGACGCTGGGCAACCTCCATGACAGCGAAGAAAACAACCTTAAGACGCTGTTCGACTTTGCGGACGGATCAATCACGCTCAAGAACTACCGCGACCGCGATCATTTTGTTTCGAGCTATCCGTTCCCGCCCTACCAATACACACTGTTTCAAATGGCAATCACATCCCTGTCCCAGCACAACGCCTTTGAGGGCAAGCACAGCTCTGTGGGTGAGCGATCAATGCTGGGTGTTTTCCAGGAGGTTGCAAAGAAGCTGAAGGACAGAGAAGTCGGCGGACTGGCAACCTTCGATCTGATGTTTGAAGGCATCCGAACGGCCCTGAAATCATCGGCTCAACAGAGTATCCAGATTGCCGAAAAGAACCTTGACGATCCATTTGCAATTCGTGTCCTGAAGGCGCTGTTTCTTGTAAAATATGTCAAGGAATTCAAACCCTCAGTTCGCAATATTTCGATCCTGCTGCTTTCGGAATTCGATACGGATCAATCTCAACAACGCCGTCGCATCGAAGAGGCATTGTCCCTTCTGGAACGCAACACCTTGATACAGCGCAACGGCGAGGTCTACGAATTTCTGACGAACGAAGAAAAAGACGTCGAGGCAGAAATCAAAGCACTTAGCGTTGATCCTTCAGAGTTGTCCAAAGAGCTCGAGACGATCGCGTTCGATACGATCCTGCGGCACCGCAAGATCAGGCACCTCGCGACCAATAATGAGTATGCATTCACCCGCAAGCTGGACGATCATACCGTCGGCCGGGAGTATGAACTGGCGATCAACATCATCTCGCCCTTCGGCGAAGACGCCGGCAGCCCAGACGCTGTTCGTATGAGAACCATGACCCGCGAAGAGCTGGCTGTCGTGATGAAGGCTGACTCACAATTTGTTCGGGACTTGATGCTGTTCAAACAAACCGACAAGTTCATCCGCCAATCACGCAGCGGCTCTCCACAGATCGGCCGCGACCGCATAGTCTCGGAAAAAGGTGAGCAGAACGGACGTAGGGCCAAGGATCTCGAATTGCGCCTGCGCAAACTTATGGGCGAGGCACGTCTCTTTGTTCGGGGGGAGGAGCTCGACATCGGCGGCGAGGAGGCACCGGAGCGCATCGTCAAAGCGTTCCAATCGCTCGTAGACAAGGTCTACAGCAACCTGCCGATGCTACGCGGCGTCAGCTACTCAGAAGCAGATATCAATAAGGCAGTACAGGCCGAAAGCAGCCTCTTCGGGGTTGATGGCACAGGTCTTGGAGAGGCGGAGCAAGACGTGCTCAGTTTTTTCAATGCTCAGGCCCGCAACGGCGTCAAAGTTTCGGTCAAATATTTGGTGGAGCGGTTCACCTCCAAGCCCTATGGCTGGCCGAGCACGGCCGTCTTGTGTCTGGCTGGGAGCCTTGTCGCCAAGGGCAAGGTAGAGGCGCGTGTCGATAGCACCGTTACCGAAGGGCTCGATCTCGCAAAGGCGCTGAACAACAGCCATGCTTTGCCAAACATTCTCCTGACACCACAGCAGGAATTCTCGACCGCCGAAGTCCGCAAGGCGAAAGAGCTATATCAGGAGCTTTTTTCCAAGCCCGCGAGTGGCAACGATGCGCGCAGTCTTGGTGCGGAATGGGCCACCAGCATTGCAGAGCTTGAAGCCGATGTTGATGACAAGACACGTCAGGTTCACGCATACCCTTTCATGACCTCTCTCGCGCCATTCCAGGAACAGCTGCGTGGCATGAAGGGCAAACCTGCCGCCTGGTTCATCACCGATGCACCAAAACACGAAGACACTTTGCTCGATGCCAAGGAAGACGTCTTCGACAAGATCAAATCCTTCATGGGTGGCGCGCAGCGCGAGATTTATGACGATGCACGCGACACCCTCGCCAGCCAATCAGCCAACATCGAATATGTCGATGGCGAAGCGGGCGCGACACTGCGGGCGGCGTTGGCTGACCCCGATTGCTACAAGGGTACATCCATCCAGACCTTGAAGACCGACCTGTTTGACCTGAAGAACAAGGTTGAGCTCAAAGTGCTGGAAGAACGCAAAGCGGTCATTGCAGCTGTGGACGAGGTTTCCGCCAAGATCACGCAGATGTCTGACTACCAAGAGCTTGATGCGGATAAGAAGGCGCGCATTACAGCCCGCTTTGAGGCACACAAATCCGATCTGGATAGCATCAGCCTGATCCCCCTACTTCAAAACAAGGCCAACAGCGCGCACACCCAATTGTTGACCGAAGTCATCAATGAAGTGGATTGCCTTGCGCGTCCCACCCCTACGGCGGCGGAAATAACATCTGGTTGGCATGAAGGACCAAGCCCAGCTCCAAAGGAGCCGACGACGGTCCTTGCATCCCAGTTGAAAGTCTTGGCGTCCAAATCCGTTTTGTTGAACGAAGACGACGTCGATAACTACCTCGCGCAAATGAAAAAGTCCCTGCTGGAGCAAATCCACGCGGGCAAGAAAGTGATCGTCTGACATGGATACCAACGCGCTCAAGAAATTCGCCCAAGGTGCCCGCAATGTTCTAATCGATCAGGTTATGGCCAAGTTGGATCTGGTGCTGGATGATGCGTCCCCTGCGCGGCGTGAAAACGCATCAGCGGTCAAGGATCTGGAGCGTGCCATTGCGGGTGCGGGTAAGCAGCACGTCATCGAACAGGTCGCCTATACGTGGTTCAACCGTTTTACCGCCCTGCGCTTCATGGATGCCAATGGCTATACCTCCGTGCGCGCCGTCTCCCCTGCCGAGGGTGCCACGCGGCCCGAGATTCTGTCGGAGGCCATGGATGGCAATCTGCCCGACGGTGCCCCCGCGACCATTACGGCCCTGTTGGACGGGCGCACGCCCTCGCACAACCCGCAGGCCGAAGCCTACCGCCAACTGCTGGTCCATACCTGCAACCAATGGCACGGGCCGATGCCGTTCCTGTTCGAGGAAATCGACGACTATACCGAACTGCTAATGCCCGAGGATCTGCTGTCGCAGACCTCCATCCTCGCCGAACTGCGCAAGGTCATGACCGAGGACGCCTGCCAGGACGTCGAGATCATCGGCTGGCTTTACCAGTTCTATATCTCGGAAAAGAAACAGGACGTCTTTGATGGCCTCAAGAAGAACGTCAAGATCACGGCCGAGAACATTCCCGCCGCGACGCAGCTGTTCACGCCGCACTGGATCGTCCGCTATCTGGTGGAGAACTCGCTGGGGCGGCTCTGGCTGCTGAACAGGCCCCGAAGCCGTCTGGCTGAGCAGATGGACTACTACATCGCACCCGAAGAGCCCGAGACGGATTCTCTGCGCATCACCCGCCCCGAAGACATCCGCATCTGCGATCCCGCCGCGGGGTCGGGGCACATGCTGACCTATGCCTTTGACCTGCTCTACGCCATCTACGAGGAAGAGGGATATGACGCGACCGAGATCCCCGCACTGATTCTGCAGCACAACCTGACCGGGGTGGAGATTGACGACCGCGCGGGCGCGCTGGCGGCCTTTGCACTGGCGATGAAGGCGGCGGGCAAGCTGGGGCGGCGGCGGTTTTTGCGGATGGAGGCAAAGCCCGACATCTGCGTGTTGCAGAACGTGGCCTTTACCGAGGCCGAGATGCAGGACGTGGCCGCCGTGGTGGGCAAGGATCTGTTCACGGATGAGCTGCGTGAGACGCTGGGCCAGTTCGAGCAGGCCAAGACCTTCGGCTCGCTGATTGCGCCGAGACTGTGCGACCCGGCAGAGCCGCTGCGGGTGGTAGAGGCGCGGATTTCGGATGCCGATCTGGTGCTAAAACCGGTTCTGGAGCGCCTCGTGACCGTGCTGCGCATGACCGAGGCGCTGTCGCCGAAGTATCACGTAGTGGTGGCCAATCCGCCTTATTTAGGCAGTAAAGGCATGAACGAAGTGCTTTCGGACTGGATAAAGCATTTTTATCCATCTGGGAAATCCGACCTTTTCGCGGCTTTTATTGACAGAGGCCTGAAATTGGCTCTCCGAAACGGTTACTCCGCCATGGTTACCATGGAAAGCTGGATGTTCCTGTCATCCTTGGAAAAGATGCGTCGTGACATTCTCGACTTCTACACGGTTAATTCGCTCATCCACATGCCCTACCTTGGTAAAGGGGGAACGAGCATGGGTATCAACTTCGGAACCTGTGCATTCGTGGTTTCAAATGAACGCAACAAAGAACTTAAAGGCGTCTACTTTCCGGTTCGATATTTCGAAACAGATAAATCAGGGGTCCCATTTAGCTTTCCACCGGATGCAGACCTTGTTTCATATGTGTCTGCTAAAGATTTTGATAAAATTCCAGGAAGTCCAATTGCATATTCTGCAAGTGAACGCGTCCGCGAGGCGTTCGCCCAGGGCACGTTAGGCGAAATTGCTGATACCCGGCTGGGAATGGCGACTGCCGACAACAACCTGTTTGTAAGGTTTTGGTCTGAGGTCAGCCGAATGAAACTTAAGCCAGACGCCCATTCTCGCGAACAAGCGCAGGAATCTGGTAAAAAATGGTTCCCTTATCAAAAGGGCGGTGAGTATCGGAAGTGGCACGGGAATCTGGATTGCGTCGTAAATTGGGAGGACGACGGCTCTTCTATTCAGAGTTTCAAGGATCAAAAAACCGGCAAGGTGCGATCGCACAATTACAATTTGGACTTCATATTCAAAAGTGGTGTCACTTGGAGTGCGCTTACTTCAGCAAAAACATCTGCCAGACAGAGTGACTGCTCGCTCTTTGACAATGCGGGCTCGTCATTATTTGCAAGAAGCACCTCAGAGAGTAAATTGGCCATGGGCTTCATAAACTCTAAGGTCATGATGTCCGTGTTCCCACTGATCTCCCCAACATTTAACTACCAACCGGGTGATATTTCGAAGTTACCCGGACACTTTCCAGATGAAGATCAAAAGACGTCCGGCAATGTAACGAACTTGGTGAACATCGCCCGCTCCGACTGGGACGCCTACGAAACCTCATGGGATTTCACCACGCTCCCGCTGCTCCAGCCCGACCACCGCGCCGAGACGCTGGAGGCCACCTACACCGCCATCCGCACCCACTGGCAGGGCATGACGGACGAAATGAAGCGGCTGGAGGAAGAGAACAACCGCATCTTCATTGACGCATACGGCTTGCAAGACGAACTGACCCCCGAGGTGCCGCTGAACGAGATCACCCTCACCTGCAACCCCGCCTATCGCTATGGCATCAAGAACGACGCCGAGGCAAACGAGACCCGCCTGCGCGCCGACACTATGGCCGAATTCCTTTCCTACGCCGTGGGTTGCATGTTCGGGCGCTACAGCCTCGACGCGCCGGGCCTGATCCTCGCCAATCAGGGCGAAACGCTGGCCGACTACCTCGCCCGTGTGCCGGAACCGTCTTTCATGCCTGACGAGGACAACGTGATCCCCGTGCTCGACGCTGACTGGTTCCCAGACGACATCACCGAACGCTTCCGCCTGTTCCTGCGCACCACTTTCGGCGAGCCGCATTTCCGCGAGAACCTTCGCTACATCGAAGAGGCCCTCGGCAAAGACATCCGCAAGTATTTCACCAAGGATTTCTACGCCGACCACGTGAAGCGCTACAAGAAACGCCCGATCTACTGGATGTTCTCCAGCCCCAAGGGCACATTCAACGCGCTGATCTACATGCACCGCTATCAAAGCGACACGGTGTCGGTCCTGCTGAACGACTACCTGCGCGAATTCATCAGCAAGCTGGAAGGCGAACGCGCGCGCCTCGACAAGCTTTCGGATGACGCAACCGCTACCCAAGCGCAACGCACCAAGGCGATCAAGGACGCCAGCGTAGTGGCCAAGCAGATCGACGAGCTGAACGAATGGGAGCGCGAGGTGATCTTTCCGCTGGCGCAAGCAAAGATAGAAATCGACCTGGATGACGGGGTCAAGGCAAATTACCCGAAGTTAGACGCGGCGCTGAAGAAGATCTCAGGGCTGGAGGCCAAGGATGACTGACCGCATCAAGGCCGGTCTGGCGCGCCTGTTCGATGAGCACAGGATCGTATTCTGGTATGACACCGCGCGCGATATGCGCGCAGAGTATGAGGCCGTAGCACTTGAGGGTGTCGAAAAGGCCGAAATTGCGAACAACGAATTCGGTTTGAAATACCGGATGCTGCGGCAGGAGCCGAAGCAGAAATTCCTGCTGTTCAAAGAGGGTCCCGAGCCGGAAGAAGCGGATAATTGGCTATTGGACCTGCAACTGGCGACAGCCGTGTTTAAGGCCGACCAGGCCGCGATCTGGCTGGCCGAACTGGGCCTGCCCACGCAATTCGAGGACGTAGTGCGCGACCACACGGAGTTCTACCGTTCAAACGGGCGCATAGAGCACCTGAAACGGCTCCTGACTGGCTCGGACACCAAAACGGACGTCCTGCGCCGCATGCTGGCTGTCTGTGCCGGAGCAGAGGGCGCTCTCGACACCGTGATCGAGGCGCTGCTGGGGGAGCTGGCGGAGGGCCGCGACGATGCGCTGCGCCTGATGGACCGCGCCGGACTACGCGACTTTTTCTGGACACAGGTCGAGAACGCCTATGGGTACGCGTCGACAGATCCAGATTTTGAAGATTTTGCCATCACGCTGTTCCAATCCTGCTATTGCCGCGCGTTCGAAGAGGACGCTAAGCTGAATGCAGAGGCCCTGCTGATCTTTCGCCGCTGGAAGAACAACCGTCACGGGGCGGACGCATTTGAGGCCTTGAGCCGAAAGTACCAAGACATCCTACGCATCCCCGACGATCTATTGGATCGCGAGATCAAGCAGCTGCGTGCTATCGACTATTTTGAAGAAATTGACCGCCAGATTATTCGTAAGCTGGTGGCTGCTATGTCGAGCCAGACAGTTACCTCGGCGGAGGCGCTGAAAACTGTCAGAGAACGCCGTCAGAGCCACTGGTATGCGATCTACCGCGATGTCTATGAGGCCATCGGATACGCCACGGAGTTCCAGCAAGCATTGGCCGAGGCCACGTTGGGTATGACGTCGCCTGCTGAGGGTGTGAAGCGATATGTCACGAGCTGGTACAAGATTGACCAGCTGTATCGGAAGTTCATCTTCCACATGCAGAAAAGCGGCCAAGCATCGCTGCTGGGCGCGCTGTTTGAGAGTGTCGAAAACCGCTACACCACCAACTTCCTGCTGGCTGTAAACGATGCGTGGCAAGACCAAATTGCAAAACTATCTGCCTGGTCCGTTCCAGGATACGAAAAACAGACAGATTTCTACACCAATCAAGCTGCTGAGTTCCGCCGCCGGGATCAGAAAGTTGTTGTCATCATTTCGGATGCGCTGCGCTATGAAGTCGCCGAGGAATGCTTGCGTGAAATCCGGAAACTGAACCGTTTTGATGCGGAGCTGAAGCCGATGATATCTGCCTTACCCAGCTATACGCAGCTCGGAATGGCGGCGCTTTTGCCGAACAAGGATCTAACACTATCCGGCGATGCTGCTGTGTCATCATTTGGGCAGGCTACCCAGGGCACTACGAACCGGGAGAAGGTTCTGGGATTAGGTCGTACTGGGGACCGGGTGAAAGCCATGAAAGCGGATGACTTCATGAGCATGAAGGCTGATGAGGGCAAAGCGGTATTTCGCGATCACGACATTCTCTACCTCTATCACAACCGGATCGACATCATTGGCGACAAACTTGCGACCGAGGAGCGCGTGACTGAAGCAGCTGAGGGTGCCATCGAGGATCTGACCAAGCTGGTTCGCAAACTGACGACGGCAAATTTTTCTAATATTTTGATCACCGCAGATCACGGGTTCATTTATCAGCATCGTGCGTTGGAAGAGACTGACTTTTCCGTAGCCGATCCTACTGGTGCGGAAATCCTCTTCAAAAATCGGCGCTTCGTCATCGGACGCGATTTGAACGAGACGGCTGGAATGAAAAAGTTCAGCTCAAGGTCCCTTGGGCTTTCCGGCGATCTGGATGTCTTGCTTCCAAACTCAATCAACCGGATACGGGTGAAGGGTGCAGGAAGCCGCTTTGTCCATGGAGGGGCCACCCTTCAAGAGGTGATAATACCGGTTCTGAAGGTCGGCAAGCGTCGCGAAGCGGATGTCGGCAAGGTCGATGTCCAGATTGTAGTTTCGGGGCGCAGCTTAATCTCCTCTGGTCAAACGGCGGTCACCCTTTACCAAGTCCAAGCCCTCTCGGAAAAACAGCAACAACGCGACCTGTTGGCCGGCATCTATGCGGGCGATGGTACTTTGATTTCGGATGAGCACCAGCTGTGCTTGGATTTCATATCGCAAAACCCTCGAGAGCGGGAGCTGCCGATCAAGTTTCTGCTTTCTCGGGAAGCCGACCGGTTCAACGACCAGGATGTATTCCTGAAGTTGCGCGAACAGATTGGCAAAACAAGCCATTATGAAGATTACACCAGCCATCGCTTTCAGCTGCGCCGTGGCATCACAACAGACTTCGACTTTTAAGGGACAGACATGAGCGCACTTGATGAGAAAATAAACGAGCATTTTGCAGGCTATGTGGTCCGCAAAGACTTGGTAAAGGCTGTCAAGGGCAATGCTATCGTACCGACTTATGTGCTGGAATATCTCCTGGGGCAGTATTGTGCGACGGACGACGAAGCATCGATCGAAAGTGGCATTGAGACCGTCAAGGACATCCTGCGCAAACACTATGTTCATCGCAATGAAGCAGGCTTGATCCAATCGACCATAAAGGAAAAAGGCCGCTATAAGGTTATCGACCAGATCAGTGTCTCATTGAATGAAAAGACAGACAGCTATGAGGCGACGTTCGACAATCTTGGGATTAAGAAGGTTGCGGTAGACAGCGGCACCGTGAAGACCCACCCGAAGCTTTTAGTTACCGCTGTCTGGTGCATCGCCGACGTGCAGTACGAGTTTACCGAAGAAGCGCGGACATCGCCATGGGTGCTGGAAAGCATCAAACCGATCCAGATCGCAAAGGTCGATTACGAAAGTTATAAAGCCGCCCGCGCTCAGTTCGACAAAGATGATTGGATTGACTTGCTCATGCAATCCATAGGCTTCAACCCCGATGCTTTCGGGCGGAGGAGCAAACTCTTGCAACTGATGCGGCTGATCCCATTTGTGGAGCGCAACTATAACATCATTGAGCTTGGCCCCAAGGGAACGGGAAAATCTCACGTTTATTCTGAATTTTCGCCTCATGGGCAGCTGATTTCCGGCGGTGAAGTCTCGATACCCAAGTTATTCGTGAACAACTCGAACGGGCGCATTGGTCTGGTTGGATATTGGGACGTTGTAGCCTTCGACGAATTCGCCGGACGAGAAAAGAAGACGAACAAAGCGCTCGTCGACATCATGAAAAACTATATGGCAAACAAGACGTTCTCACGTGGTGTCAGTCCCATGGGAGCCGAAGCCAGCTTTGCTTTTGTTGGTAACACCGATCACAATGTGCCCTACATGCTTAAGAACAGCGACTTGTTCGAAGCCCTTCCGTCACAGTTTCACGATTCTGCGTTTATCGACCGTTTGCATTCCTATCTGCCTGGTTGGGAGGTCGATGTGATCCGTGGCGAGATGTTCACCAGTGGCTACGGATTTATTGTCGACTATCTCGCTGAGATCCTGCGCCACCTTCGGCAAGAGGATTTCTCGAACCGGCCCAATCAGCATTTCACGATCAGTGAAAAAATATCAACGCGTGACCGGGACGCTGTTTACAAAACAATGTCTGGACTGCTGAAGATCATTTTCCCAGCGGGTGGTGAAAGTGCCGCGGATGTTGAAGAACTGCTTCAGTTGGCGCTCGAAAGTCGCAAGCGGGTAAAAGATCAACTATTCCGGATTGATGCAACATATCCGGAAGTGGATTTTTACTACACCGGTGCCGACGGCGAAAAGCGACACATTCAAACGGTTGAGGAACAGGAATACCCGCAGTTCTATCACAAGAAGCCAGCGCAAGATCCAAACCAGCAGAATAGTGAGGGTGAAGCCATTGTGATGGAAGCCGATGACGGCATCGCTCCCACTGCGCCATCACAATCAAGTCAAAATGCGACACTTGAAGAGGGACACCACGTGTTCGCTGAAAACCGTAAAGGCGTCAGCTATGACAAGCTATTTGGTCCCTACATCGATGGCGCGACACGGATTGTCGTAACCGACCCTTACATTCGGTACTTTTATCAAATCAAGAATATGATGGAGTTCGTCGAAATGGTGATCCAGCGAAAGGCCCCAGAAGACCAGGTATCCATCCATCTGGTCACAGGTCCTTTCGATGGAGAAGTTCAAAAACAACGCGATCTTCTGGATAGCGTAGTCTCAGCCAGTTCAGGATCTGGCGTCGGCTTCACTTGGGCCTTTGATACCTCGGGCTCGGCACACGCCCGCGATATAGTAACAGATAAAGGTTGGAAAATTATCCTCGACCGCGGTCTGGATATCTTCCAGGCACCGATACGTAGCGAAGGCTTCAACCTCAGCGACCGACTGCAAGAGCAACGTATGTTGAAGGGGTTTTACGTTACATATGTGCGCCAGTAATTGGTATAAAAGATAAATTCCAAGTGAAAGTAGGTTCAGTTTGACCGACGAAGAAAAAATCATTGAGAAGATAGCAATTATCGCTCAAGGCTGTTTTCAAAAACATCCGGTTGTCATTTTGGGAAGCGGTGGATCGGTCGTGCATGGTCTGAGGGGCATGAGTGATTTGGCACAATACCTCCGGGAACACATCCAACCTGACGAAGGTGAGGAAACCGATGCTTGGCTGCTCATTCGAACGGCTTTGACGGCCGGTGATGGCCTTGAAGAGGCACTTCTCAAGACGACAGCACCATTGACGCTCGTAAGGAAAATTGTCGCGCTGACATGGCAAGCCATTGCAGAAGATGACTTGGCCCTGATGGGCCGAGCGGTCAAGGGAGATGAGCGGTTCAGCTTGGCCGATTTGCTTGCTGGGATGTTCAAAAGCACCCATATGACTGCAAATATTGTTACGCCGAACTATGACCGCGTTGCAGAATACGCATCTGATATTTCAGGATATTTTCATACGGCTGGCTTCGCGCCTGGGATAATTCGCCATCGGGAAGGTACCGAAACAATCTCTTTGCGACGAGGTGCCCACGCGGCAAGAACTGTAAAGATCTGGAAAGTTCACGGCTCGCTCGATTGGTTTGCAGATTCTTCAGGTCGCGTGGTGTCGTTGCCGATTTCGGACAAACTGCCAGACGGCTTTGATCCACTGATTGTGACACCCGGGGTCAGCAAATATGAACGCACCCATGACGAGCCCTTTCGGTCTTCTATTCAAGGCGCGGATGGTGCCATGGATCAAGCGGAGGCATTTCTTTGTGTGGGATACGGTTTTCGTGATCGACATATCCAGCCGAAAATCGTCGATAGGTGCAAACAGCGCAATGTCCCAATCGTGATCTTAGCACGGACACTCACGGATGAGGCCAAGGGTTTTCTCGCGGATAGTGCGGGGCAAGCGTACATGGCCCTCGAACGCGACGGGGACGGAACTCGACTGTTCTCGCCTGATTACCCGGATGGCGTGACAATCGCGAAACCCGACCTGTGGTCGTTTGATAGTTTCAACAAAATGGTCTTGTGAGGTAGCAGATGCCGATTTTTGATTATGACGACGGTGAAGCCTTAGGGAAGATCATCGCTGTGGACACCGCGATAGTCGTTGTCAGAGTTGACGAGCTTGAACGACTAAAACGTGTGCAGGTCAACCGATTGGTTGCAATTCAAAGCAGCAAACCCGGCCAGCACTTGGTTGGCGTCGTGTCTCGGATTACGCGTAGGGCCCCTGAAATCACGCCAGATGCGTCTGAGGTTAATCCTGATGAAGTAATTGAGTTGCCGGAAAACAATCTGGTGCGTGTTTCGTTGATTGGAACCCTGATCGACAAACAAGGCTTGCTCGAAAATGTCTTCAGGAGGACCCTTGAAACTGTACCTGAAATTGATGCGAACTGTTTTGCTCTTGAGGGCAAGCGTCTCACTAATTTCATGCAAGTAATTTCGAACGTGACCGGCGATGGTCCTCAACTTGAGTTGGGCAAGTACACGCTTGATGAAAACGCTACCGCTTTCCTCAACGGAAACAAGTTGTTCCAACGTCATGCCGTGGTCGTCGGCAGCACCGGATCAGGCAAGTCCTATACGACGGCTCGGATGCTGGATCAAGTTGCCGCGCTGGAACAAGCAAACGCCATTTTGTTTGATATCCACGGTGAATATAAGACGTTGAATGGCGAAGAATTTCGGCATTTGCGTGTAGCTGGTCCAGGCGATCTTGACCAAGACCAAGGGCTTGATGATGGAGTTCTCTACCTTCCATATTGGCTTCTCGGGTATGAGGCGATGGTGTCTCTTTTCGTAGATCGTTCCGACCAGAATGCGCCCAATCAAGCGATGGTGATGGCCAACAGTATCACCGATGCCAAACGGAAATACCTTGAGGACGGAAAACATACGGAAGTATTAACAAATTTCACTGTAGACAGCCCAGTGCCTTTCCCACTTCAAGAAATTCTTGACCGCCTAAATCATCTCGACACTGAGCGTGTTCCCGGTGCCAAAGCAGGCACCGACAAAGCGGGTGACTTTAACGGTAAACTGAGCCGACTTATTGCGCGGTTTGAGGCAAAACATTTGGACCGCCGTCTTGGCTTTCTTTTCCGACCGCACGCAGAATGCATGGATATGGAGTGGCTACCAAGGTTGGCGCACGCTTTGACTGGAAGTCGAGGAACACAAAGTGACAACAAAGGTGGCATCAAGATTATTGATTTTTCGGAAGTACCTTCCGACATATTGCCGTTAATGGTCAGTCTTCTTGCGCGGCTCGTTTTCAATATTACGCAATGGACGCCGATTGAGAAGCGTCATCCAGTTGCCTTGTTCTGCGACGAAGCGCATCTCTATATCCCTGAACGAGCCGGACGTGATGGCATCGATGATATTTCCGTCGGTATATTCGAGCGCATTGCGAAGGAGGGCCGCAAGTATGGCGTAGGGCTTGTGGTCATCAGTCAGCGACCATCTGAAGTGAACCGAACAGTCTTGAGCCAGTGCAACAACGTGATCGCCATGCGCCTGACGAATGGTGACGATCAGAATGTTATCCGACGACTTTTGCCAGATAGTCTGGGCGGTTTTGGCGACCTGTTGCCGGTACTTGATGTTGGCGAAGCACTGGTTGTCGGTGATGCAAGCCTCCTACCTACAAGAGTCCGCGTTGGAGAGCCCAAGTACAAACCGAACAGTGCAACCATCGACTTTTGGGACCGTTGGGCGGGCGAAGTGCCGGATTCCGATATTGCAGGAGCTGTTCTTTCGTGGAGACGACAGAGCGCGCGTTAGAAGGAGAGCGAAAACATCTACAACAGATTGTTTGAACGGGGAGAGACCCGTCATCGCATCTGCGCTCGAGCGATTGAAGCACGGTCTCCAATGACCGAGATTGAGTGCGATATCGCCGCGCAACTCGGCGTTCTGCCCGATGACGTGGCTGGGCAATCATTCCAGACATCAAGCGCTGCAGGCAGCTCAGGAAGTTTTCTTAGCTATTCCGAGATATTCCATAGCTCGGTCGACGCCACGGTAAGCACGATGCCGAGGCAACTGAAATTTATGCTGAACAGCGCTGACGATCTGGAGGTGAGGACATTCTTCATCCTGCCTTGATTGTCCCGCCGCATATGGTCGCAAAAGCTCCTCCGCAAAGCTCCGCGCTTCCGATCTTGCTTCAGTGCGACCGTCAACATTCTCAAAGTTTGCAACAATTTCAAAGTGTTCCGAGTGCCCACTTTCATCCCGAATGGCCCGCCAGTTATTATTGATTTATCATGTTTTTTTTGCGTTGAGTTCTGCCGTTACCATAATGGTTCCCCAATAAAGTAGGCGCTTGCCCCCCATTGAAAATACTTGCACATCTACCACCCCACCCGGGGGGCACCCCCCTAATTTTAGCAAAAAGCCCCCGTCATACATAATACGAATCTGGGCAAAAATTTTGAATTTAGTGAAAATGAAATGTTTCTACTAATCAGAAAACTGGTATCAGATTATTAAACCTGCATTCTTGAGGATCTGTTCCATCTCACGAAGCTCTCAGAGACAAGCTACAGTAGCCCAATAAGTGTCCCGCAGGTTTGTCTAGGCTACAGCGCGGGGTAACAGTATCAGGCGAATTAAAACGGCACGGCAACGTAAGGGCTTCGAGGGTCGTTGAAATATCCTGTTGCAAAAAAGACACTTTTAAAATCTTTTTATTTTCCTATTAAATAAGGCTTTATAAAAATAGACCGATCGTCTACGTAAACCAATCATCTACTAAGATTAAAAAAAATTTTGGAAAATGAGAAAACTATGAAACATCTGATCGCAGCACTTTTAACAACTATCGCATTTGCCTCATCGGCATCCGCACAAAACTTTACCTACGAGATCTATGGTGGCTATGCATTTAAGGACACATCCGGCCTACAACATGGCACTCCCGGCAACGACTTTCCGATGGCCGAGGGCCACGCCCTCGGTGTGGGTGCCTATACGGATCTTGCTGGGTTTGAAGTTGGCGCAGACTTCATGATTACGGATCGCCGATACGCTGGGTATCCAACCGGTGTGGAATCAACCTCTTTGATGCTGAATGGACGGTATCCGTTTCAGATTGCCAATGGCGTTACCGGATATGCAGGGCTCGGTCTTGGTGTGATCAAAGTAGAATATGATAACAGTGACAGTGAAAAGTACGGTTATTATAATACCCCGGGCGGACAGATTAGCCTTGGAGTGCGCTTACCATTGGGCGCAAACGAAGTGCTCACCGAAGTCAAGTATCAAACAGTATTCAAAGATAAGAAAATCAACGCCATGGAACAGAAGACCCAGGAATATAACAGCTTTTCTTTAGTGTTTGGCTTTCGTTTCTAACCGACACACACTTAGCATTTAACAAAGGCGTCCCGATTGGGGCGCCTTTCCTTTATCAAAATCTTTTAAGGTTTGCACAAGTTCACGGGCTAATTGTATATTCAATGCATTTAAGCTTTTTGGCCGGTTTAGTGTAATTAATCCTACTCGGTCCCGGCGCTCCACAAGAATTGTATCCAAAGATTTATATTTTGTTGATAGTGCTTTGGTCTCTGCAAGCTTTACATTAGCTTTTTGTTTGTTGCTCATTTTTTCGCTCCTCTTAAAATATTTGTCAAACTGCGGTTTTTATTTTCATCCAGGGATTAGCTTCACGAGTTGTATCATTTTCTAATTCAACAGTTTCTTTTGGGGAGGAAATGTAAGCTTCTGCATCAGCCATTACTTCTGCCAAGATTGCTTCTCGATGTTGATTAAGTGCCGGAGCTTTAGTTGAAGTTGTAGTGTCAATATCTTGATATGCGTTCATCTTAATTGGGTTACCAGCTGTACGGAAAGGTTTATTACTTTGACCTTCAACTTTGATGATCATA
>Ga0206127_1000724_pt1 | contig 39385 bp, 36 predicted proteins | sample Helgoland_Spring_6_FD_148646 | JGI IMG/M metagenome (GOLD analysis project Ga0206127, IMG submission 148646) | Pelagic subsurface seawater microbial communities from Kabeltonne, Helgoland, North Sea - Helgoland_Spring_Bloom_20160419_1 | ecosystem: Environmental > Aquatic > Marine > Epipelagic ...
ACCTACCCGGTATGTTCAGGCGGCTTCGGCCGCCTTTTTTATTGGCAAAAATTTGACCCTGACTTAATCATGAGGGAAATGAGATGACAATATCCACACCTGATCTGTGCGATGAATATGGCGATGAAGTGCAGGTAGCAGAGCCGGTATTCAAACATTTTGGGGGTATTCGTCAATTTGGCGGCGAAATTGTTACGGTCAAGTGTTTTGAAGACAATTCCAAAGTAGGTGAGATGGTGAAAACGCCTGGTAATGGGAGAGTTTTGGTGGTGGACGGTGGTGCTTCGCCCCGGCGCTCACTGTTAGGTGATATGCTGGTGAGCCAGGCGCTGGTGAATAATTGGTCGGGTATTGTCATCTACGGTTATATTCGGGATGTTGAGGAAATCGCAACGATGACCATTGGTGTCATTGCACTGGGCACTATTCCTCGAAAAACAGAAAAACGAGGTCTCGGAGATGTTAACGTACGACTGCAAATGGCGGGTCTGGATATCGCGCCAGGACAATGGATTTATGTCGATGAAACAGGTGTTATTGTTGCTGACAAACCACTGGTCACCGCTGGATGATCTGCCGCGTAGGATATTAGTCAGGTGAGTGGCTAGATGGGAATCAGTAATGCCTTGCGTTTAGCCAAAGTCATACTCAATGGTTTTGATGCGTTTTTTGGTGATTTCCAGAATGTCACGCTGGGTGCTCAGGCTCGTTTTGAACAGGCGGACTGGTTGTTGGTGCATGCGTCGATGAGTCATCGGCTCGAGATGTATAAAAAGAAAGTGAGAGATGTTGCTGCTCTCTCTGATGGTCTTGCTGATGGCCTTGCAGATGACAGAGCTTTGTGGCGAGAGGCTAAAGCTGAGTATGCTGTCTTAGTTGAAACGCATAGCAATTATGAAATCGCCCAGACATTTTTTAATTCTGTTTATTGTTATGTGTTTGGTCATGAGAAAATTCGTGATGTGCATTCGTTTGTGCTGGCGCCAAATTCACTGCCGGAACATCGCGATGCTGAAGTTATCTTTACTGAATATGCAAATGTCAGTGATATGGCCACCACTGCCAGGCAGATCCTTGTTGACACCCATTTCAATATCCCTTTTGAAGACATTGATCGTGACGTCGAACGCATAGTTGAGATAACTGATCGATTACTTCGCGGCCGATTGCGCCGTGGTCAGAGTATTAAAGCTCAGGTTTTAAATTCATTATTTTATCGAAATAAAGCAGCCTATCTGGTGGGTCGTATTGTTGTCGATGGCGCAATGCTGCCCTTTGTATTCCCTTTCCTTAATAACGAAGACGGTCGTGTTTATGTTGATACGGTCTTGTTCTCTCCTGATGATGTGAGCATGCTGTTCAGCTTTACTCGCAGCTATTTTATGGTGGATACAGCGGTACCCTCACAATATGTTGGCTTTTTGAAAAGCATCATGCCCCAGAAGGAGTTATTTGAGCTCTACAGTGCTATTGGTTTTGGCAAGCATGCGAAAACTGTCTTCTATCGTCGAGCTGTCGCTCATACGGCAGAAACGGATGACAGCTATATTATTGCGCCGGGGATAAAAGGAATGGTGATGTTGGTGTTCACGTTGCCATCCTATGATTATGTTTACAAAGTCATTAAGGATCGGTTTACCCCGCCCAAAGATATGACTCGTGAACAGGTTAAGGGTAAGTATAAGTTGGTAAAGCGATGGGATCGGGCAGGGCGTATGGCAGATACCCAGGAGTTTAATAATCTAGCCTTTGATCGAAGACGATTTTCTGATGAGCTAGTCGCTGAGTTGGAAAAAGAAGCGCCCTCATTACTGGAACAAAAAGGTAATGCGTTAATTCTCAAACATGTCTATGTCGAGCGACGAATGATTCCGCTGAATTTATACATCAAGGATGCAACGCAAGATCAGCTTTACAGTGTTATGGATGAATACGGCAATGCGATTAAACAGCTTGCTGCGGCCAATATATTTCCGGGAGATATGCTGCTGAAAAACTTCGGTGTTACCCGCCATGGTCGAGTCGTATTTTATGATTACGATGAAATATGTCCGCTAGTCGATTGTAGTTTTCGGACAATTCCCCTGCCAAAAACCGAAGAACAAGAGATGGCTAGTCAGCCCTGGTATAACGTTGCCGCCAATGATGTGTTTCCAGAAGAGTTTAGGCTGTTTTTTTCCGGTAATCGCCGTGCCCGAGATGCGTTTGATGAGCTGCATCCTGACTTGTATCGAGCCGACTTTTGGTCAGATTTACAGCGTCAGGTTAAAGATGGGCGAGTTGGGGACGTCTATCCCTATCGTCGGAAGTACCGTTTTTTAAGAGGCTGATGGTCACTAGGCCGCGGTCGCATGGTGATACTGACTGCCTAAATCAGCTGGTATAAATGCAGTAGATAGATGCCCCCGCTTAGACTGAGCAGTGAGCCAAAAGTACTGAGTAATATCATGTTGGCCGCCAGTGATGAATTGCCACCCATGGAACGCACCATGATGAAGCTTACCGTCGCGGTAGGGCTGGAAAATAGCAGGTACAGAACACCGAGGTGTATCCCTCTTAAGCCCCAAAGGTAGGCGCCGAGTGTGCACAGCGCAGGAAGAATCAAAGTTTTTAATAGCGTGGAGGCAATAGACGCTGTACTGGTTGTTTTTAGTTCTTTTAGGCTTAGTGTGCCACCGATGCCCAGCAACGCGAGGGGCAATGTCATACTGGCCAAGTAATCGCCGGTGTTAATAAAAAGGGTCGGGATTTGAACCTGCATCAGTGAGAAGGGTAGTGCCAGGCAAACAGCAATAATTAGCGGATTCTTAGCGATTTCTCCGACAATTTTTTTCCAGGGCAGCTGTCCGTGCTGATGGTGAGAAAGATTGAGGACAATAACCGACAAAACGTTGTATAGGGGAATGATGATGGCCAACACGAGTGAAGCAGATGCGAGTCCCTCAGAGCCATACATATTGATACATAGGGCAAGCCCTATGATGCCGAGGTTACCTCGACAGGCGCCCTGAGTAAATACGCCCCTATCGGCACGGTTGACCACAGCGCCCGATAAATACCAGACCAGTATAAAGCTCAGTAGGGTGGCTACAATACTGACGCCAATTTGGCCGGCATTAAAGACAAGGTCAAAGTCGGTTTGAACGACGTTGATGAACAGCAGTGTTGGTAACGTTACCGTGAAGACTAACTTTGATGACACCGTGATGAAGTGTTGGTCAATGAGCTTTTTCTTGGTGAGGTAAATGCCAATGAAAACAATAAGAAATACCGGTGCAACAATTTCCGCGGTGTAAAGGAAGGTTTCGGAGACGTTCATGTGCGGTTTTTCTTCCTCAGGGGCAAGTTGATGCCGCACTGACGGCAGCATGAGCGGGGCGGAACCAGCGTATATTATCACGGCTGTATTCGTTTGTTCAGCGTTCTGGAGGAGTGCGCGGACAGTGGCGACCTAAGTCAGTTGAGTGGCTTGCTTGCAGCGTTTTTTAGCTGGCGTTAAATTGGGCGATGGGCGCGGTATTTTGGTCGCTGATGAAGTGGACAGTGCACGGACTTTTGCGTACAATCTTCCGCCAAGATAATCCGGTGTTCAGCGGCCCGGCGAGCCCTCAAAATTTCGAGATGTGTAATGCATTTGGATTCCATTAAAAGGGGCATTTGAAGCGAGATGAGGCTGTATCTTCATCTCGCTTTTTTACGGCCTGCTGATAGCGATTTCTCGCTGTAAAACCGGTATTTCACCCCAGTTAATTGCTCTATTAGGAGGTTTTCTTGACAGTACCAGCCATACTTGCCCTAGAGGATGGTAGTATTTTCCGGGGAGTCGCCATTGGTGCCACCGGACATTCAGTCGGAGAAGTGGTTTTTAACACCGCCATGACTGGCTACCAGGAAATTTTGACTGACCCCTCTTACGCGCGTCAAATAATCACGTTAACGTACCCTCATATAGGTAACACGGGAACGAATAGCGAAGACGAAGAGGCTGCCGACATCTGGTCTGCTGGACTTGTTATCCGCGACCTTCCACTGTTGGCTAGTAGTTTTCGCAACGAGCAGTCGCTGCAGGATTACCTAGTAGCCCGTAATGTTATCGGCATAGCAGATATCGATACTCGTCGGCTCACCCGAATTCTGCGGGACAAAGGTGCACAGAACGGCTGCATAATGGCCGGTGACATCGACGAAGAGGCGGCAATGAGGTATGCGAAAGGATTCGACGGCCTCAAGGGCATGGATCTCGCAAAAGTCGTTTCGACAACCAGCGAATACACATGGCAACAGGGTAGTTGGGATTCAGAGCGCGAGCAAAGCTACAGGGAATACAGTGATAATGACTGTGATTACCATGTTGTTGCTTATGACTTTGGTGTAAAGCGCAATATATTGAGAATGTTGGTTGACCGCGGTTGCAGGTTGACGGTTGTGCCGGCGCAGACCTCGGCTGCCGACGTATTGGCAATGAACCCCGACGGCGTCTTTTTATCTAATGGTCCTGGTGATCCTGAGCCCTGTACTTACGCGGTAGAGGCAATTCAGTGCTTGCTTGAAACCGACATTCCTGTTTTTGGAATTTGCTTGGGGCACCAATTATTGGCTATTGCCTCGGGTGCCAAGACGGTAAAAATGAAATTTGGTCATCATGGGGCGAACCACCCAGTTCAGAACTTAGAAGATGGCACCGTGTTGATTACCAGTCAGAATCATGGCTTCGCCGCCGATGAGTCGACTCTTCCTGATAATCTGCGAGTGACTCATAAATCACTGTTTGATGGTTCTCTTCAAGGCATTCATCGAACCGATAAAGCAGCCTTCAGCTTTCAAGGCCACCCGGAAGCCAGTCCAGGCCCTCACGATGCCGCGCCATTGTTTGACCATTTTATTGAGTTAATTCGGCAGCGCTTGAATTAACTTCGCTATGAGTGCTTTCCGCTCGAGTTGAAGTCGAGGGATATGCGCCTACGGTAGTATGAATATTCCCGCCAGTTTGGGGGGGCCGATTAGCCGCTTCGATGAGCTAGTGGGTCTGTATTATTTGATTTAATTATTCTATTCAAAGACGACAATTTTGGGTTTAAATCTTCATGCCAAAAAGAACTGACATCAAATCGATCCTCATCCTTGGCGCTGGGCCTATCGTGATTGGCCAGGCCTGCGAATTTGATTATTCTGGAGCGCAGGCCTGCAAGGCGCTTAGGGAAGAGGGTATTCGGGTTATTCTGGTGAATTCCAATCCAGCGACTATCATGACCGATCCGGCGATGGCCGATGCAACATATATCGAGCCCGTCGAATGGCAAACAGTTGCTCGCATCATTGAAGTTGAGAAGCCCGATGCGCTACTGCCTACTATGGGTGGTCAGACAGCCTTGAACTGTGCTTTGGATTTGGATCGTCACGGTGTGCTGGAAAAGCATGGTGTGGAAATGATCGGCGCGAGTAAGGAGGCCATTGATAAGGCGGAAGACCGAGATTTATTCGATAAAGCGATGAAACGAATCGGGTTGGAATGTCCGCGTTCTGCTATCGCTCACAGTATGGAAGAAGCATTTCAGGTTCAAAGCCAGTTGGGTTTCCCCTGTATCATTCGACCTTCTTTTACTATGGGTGGCTCCGGTGGCGGTATCGCTTATAACAAAGAAGAATTTGCCGAAATATGTGAGCGTGGACTGGATTTATCGCCCACTAGTGAGCTGCTGATTGACGAGTCGTTGATTGGTTGGAAAGAATACGAAATGGAGGTAGTTCGAGATAAGAACGATAACTGTATTATTGTCTGCTCTATCGAAAACTTTGATCCTATGGGCGTGCATACCGGTGATTCAATAACTGTAGCGCCGGCCCAGACGTTAACCGATAAAGAATACCAAATTATGCGAAATGCCTCGCTGGCCGTTTTGCGTGAAATTGGTGTCGAAACCGGTGGCTCCAACGTTCAGTTTGGCCAATGCCCGGATACCGGTCGCTTTGTCATTATTGAGATGAACCCTCGCGTCAGTCGTTCCTCTGCATTGGCGTCGAAGGCCACCGGATTCCCAATTGCAAGAATTGCTGCCAAGTTAGCGATTGGCTACACATTGGATGAACTGCAAAATGATATTACCGGTGGCGCTACGCCGGCATCGTTTGAGCCATCAATCGATTATGTCGTCACCAAAATCCCGCGCTTTACCTTTGAAAAATTTGCTGAAGCTGATAGCCATTTGCACACTCAAATGAAGTCGGTGGGTGAAGTCATGGCCATTGGGCGAACCTTTCAGGAATCTATTCAGAAAGCACTTCGTGGTTTGGAAGTGGGCTCTTCAGGGTTCGAACATCAAATTGATACCGATCGCAGCGATGCGCGCGATATCTTAATTAGTGAACTCACCAATCCCGGCCCTGAGAGAATCTGGTACGTAGCGGATGCTTTACGTTCGGGTATGAGTATCGACGAAGTTTATGATTTTTCGAAAATAGATCGCTGGTATCTGGCACAGATTGAGGACATTGTACTCAGTGAGAACGCATTAAAAACACAATATTTGGCTGACCTTGATGCGAACAGCATTTTCCGTTTGAAACGCAAAGGTTTTTCAGACAAACGTTTAGCCGTTCTGCTGAATGAAGAAGAAAGGGCTGTAAGGGAACATCGACACGTATTAGGCATTCATCCAGTGTACAAGCGAGTTGATACCTGTGCTGCTGAGTTTGCTACCAGTACCGCCTACATGTATTCAACCTATGAGGAAGAATGCGAAGCCAATGTGAGTGATAAAGAGAAAATATTAATACTGGGGGGTGGCCCCAATCGCATCGGTCAAGGTATAGAGTTTGACTATTGTTGTGTGCATGCTGCGCTAGCAATGAGGGAGGATGGTTACGAGACTATTATGGTCAACTGTAATCCCGAGACTGTATCAACGGACTATGATACCTCCGATAGGCTGTATTTTGAGCCAGTCACACTGGAAGATGTACTTGAAATTGTACATAAAGAAAAGCCCAAAGGGGTCATCGTACAATTTGGCGGCCAGACGCCTTTGAAATTAGCCAGAGAACTTGAGGCCGCTGGCGTGCCAATTATTGGGACAACGCCTGATGCCATCGATCGAGCAGAAGATCGAGAACGCTTCCAGCATATGATTCAGAAGTTGGGGTTAAAGCAGCCACCCAATACTACCGTTCGTTCAACCGATGAAGCGATTGCGGCTGCAGCATCAATTGGCTACCCATTAGTTGTGCGGCCATCTTATGTCTTAGGTGGCCGTGCGATGGAAATCGTTTATGACGAAGACGAACTATTGCGATACATGAAAGAAGCTGTACAGGCATCAAACGAATCACCGGTGTTGCTGGATCACTTTTTGAATGCGGCGGTAGAAATGGATGTCGACGCCGTCTCAGACGGAAAAGATGTGGTTATCGGGGCCATTATGCAGCATATAGAGCAGGCGGGAATTCACTCGGGTGATTCTGCCTGCTCGTTGCCTCCTTATTCACTGAGCGCTGCGCAGCAAGATAAAATGCGAGAGCAAGTGAAGATCATGGCGATTGAATTGGGCGTTTGTGGCCTGATGAATGTGCAACTGGCGGAGCAAGATGGCGAGATATTTATTATCGAGGTGAATCCGCGGGCATCACGTACAGTGCCTTTTGTGTCTAAATGTATCGGTGTTTCGCTAGCAAAAATTGCTGCTCGCTGTATGGCTGGCACCAGTCTTAAGGAGCAGGGCTTTACCACTGAGCGGATACCGCCTTACTATAGCGTCAAGGAGGCTGTTTTTCCTTTCAACAAGTTTCCTGCGGTTGATCCGATTCTGGGACCTGAAATGAAATCTACCGGCGAAGTCATGGGCTTGGGAGATACCTTTGCCGAAGCTTATGCAAAAGCCCAGCTTGGAGCTGGCGAAAAACTGCCTACATCCGGCAAGGCCTTTGTCAGTGTCCGTGATGCTGACAAAACAGGTGTTGTAGCGGTTGCCAGAAAGCTCCTCGATCTGGGGTTTGAATTGGTGGCAACTCGGGGTACCTATAAAGTGATCACTGATGCAGGTATGTCCGCGGTGATGGTGAATAAAGTCAAAGAGGGTCGTCCGCACACCGTCGATTTATTGAAAAATGATGAAATTGCACTAATTGTTAATACCACAGAAGGGCGCCGATCCATTGCTGATTCTTCGGCAATACGAAGAACGGCCCTAGCCAAAAAGGTATTTTGTACAACGACTTTGGCGGGTGCAGATGCAGTGTGTGAGGCGATCAAAGAGGGTAAAAATAAAACCCGGGAAGTTCGTCGTTTACAGGACGTTCACAAGAGGATTGTCACATGAGTTTAGACAGAGTACCGATGACCGTTGCAGGTGAGGCCGCGATGCGAGCTGAGTTACACCGACTAAAGTCTGAAGACCGTCCGCGAATTGTTCAGGACATTGCCGACGCCCGAGAACATGGCGACTTAAAGGAAAACGCAGAATATCATGCCGCTAGAGAGCAGCAGGGTTTTTGCGAGGGTCGCATTCAGGAAATTGAAGGGAAGCTAAGCGATAGTATCGTTATTGATGTGACGACTATACCGAGTACTGGAAAAGTCATCTTTGGAACAACCGTCGCTATTGTTAACTGCGAGACCGATGAGGAAGTGACTTACAAAATTGTCGGCGAAGACGAAGCTAATGTGAGCGCGGGTATGATTTCAGTCACTTCGCCAATAGCGCGTGCGCTTATTGGCAAAGAAGTGGGTGATGTGGCTGTTGTCAAAACGCCAAAAGGTGATGTTGAATATGAAATTGATGAAGTCAGTCACCTCTAAAGAGTATTCCTCTGACTATTGAAGCGCGGGCGGCATCTGGCCGACCGTGGTAAAGAATGAGGGTCGTATTTCCTCGATCAAAGGGCTGTAACGATCATCCATTTGATACTGCATTTTCTTGTACCGGCTATCATCGCGGTTGTTTTCTTTCGGAAAAACTGGAAGGTTAGCTTGCTGGTTTTGTTGGCGACAATGGTTGTCGATGTCGACCATCTGCTGGCGACTCCTATCTACGACCCTTACCGCTGCAGCATAGGCTTCCATCCTCTACACGGATTCATCCCAATTGCTGGCTACGGTTTTATGTGTCTGCTGAAAAAAACCCGGCTGGTCGGGATCGGCCTCGTCATTCATATGGCACTTGATGCCATTGACTGTTTTTAGAACAGTCTGGGCTATTGCCCCGAGGCTATCGATTGTTTTAAGGGACCCATAGAGCGGATCCAAGGGTCAGCAGAAGGCGCTGGAGACATCGCTTTAATTGCAGACTTAGCCGCTTCCTGTGAGGGATAGATACCCAGCAATAATATATACCATGGGTCTTGATTGACGACTGTCTGCAGTTCGATGGTTTGTTGATCGGGGTGAGATTGCCGATAGGTTGCAATACCCTGTCTATTTTTTGCGGCTATTAACTGTACCGCAAAATGATTATCTGGCACCTCATCTAGATTAACTGCGGTGACCGCCATACTTTGCGGGTCAACAGTATCGACGCTTTTGGGCGCTACTTCAGCAGGTTCTGAGGGGATTATCGGTGCTGCAGTAGTAGCGATGAGCTCGACGGGCGGTTGAGTCAATTCATCAGAGGAAAATACTTTACTAATAGGGTTCGATTCATCGCGACAATGCCAGCGTTTGTCAGTGTCGCCGTCACAGCGCCAGTGAGCTTTTGACATTGCCTGCTGAGCCTGTAGGGAGCCTTGTGATAACGGAGCGGTTCCTTTAGGGGAAGACATGCAGGCGCTAAGCAGTAAAAGAATGGCAGCAGTGATAGTTAGTTTATTCACGTTACAAATACATCTTGGGATAGGGCCTCGTAGGATAGTCTGAATTGACCGTGTTGACAATTCATGGTGACATTCGTCGCAACCTTATATTTGTGCTGCATCTTCAGTTACGGAGCTGTAATATCTGTCGACTTGCTGATTCATTCTAACCGACCGGCGGAAATCTTATGGTTTTTTCATTGTACCGAAGGGTGTTGTTTACATTGTTTGCCCTATTAGCGATGCCCACTGCGGCTGAAGATGGTGTCGCCGATGGCCAGATGATGTACGCCAGTTGCAGTGTCTGCCATGGTGCTAAAGGTGAGGGGAATAATTCTGCAAATGCACCGGCGCTGGCGGGTCAGTCGAGCCGCTATATTGCCCGTCAACTCAGTCATTTTAAATCGGGTATACGTGGCTCGGAGGCCGGTGATATTTTTGGTAGCCAGATGCGCTCGATGACAGCGGTATTGGTTGATGAAAAGGCCATCACTGATGTTGCTAAATATATAGCGACTCTTCCTACCGTTGAGGTAAAGACGATGGCAGAGGGAGATTTACGCAATGGTAACAATGTCTATCAAGGAAATTGTGGTTCTTGTCACGGCGGTCAGGGGCAGGGTAATACGGCGCTTAACTCACCGCGATTGGCCAGCTTGGATCGTACCTATATTATTCGTCAGTATCGCAACTTTAAAGCGGGGCTGCGGGGTAGCCACCCTGATGATCGTTTCGGCAAACAAATGAAAATGATGGCAACGAGCTTGTCCGCGGAGAAGGATTTGTACGATGTTATCGCGTATCTCCATGCCCGAGCGAAAAACTAGTCATGACGACGACTCGATGAATAAATGGCTACAGTGGGACCCTATATATTGCAGACAAGCGGCAATGCTACTGTCCTCTTTGCTGTGGTCAATAAGCGGTTTTGGTTTGGGAGAAACTGAGCCGCTGGAAGATTTTAGATTATCTGCCAACTGTCCGCCGAGTTTTGAAAAGACCCAAAGCGGCCGCTGTAAACTGCACACCTTATACGATCAATATGACTCGATACAAAACCACGGTGTAGGCGGCCTGCACTCGTCACTGCCGCCCCGGCGAGACGGTTTTACACCGCAACAAATTGACTTGGGTCGCTATCTCTTCTTCGATCCGCTGCTGTCAGTTGATGGATCACTCTCCTGCGCCAGTTGTCATCACCCAGAAAAAGGCCTCAGTGACAATCGCGCTCGCAGCATTGGTGTGGCTGGTGTTGAGGTGGCGCGCTCTGCGCCAACATTATGGAACTCAGCTTTCATGAGTCGTTATTTGTGGGATGCTAGTGCCGCAAGTCTCGAAGAACAAGTACAGGGGCCTTTATATGACCCGCTTGAGATGGGGAATAATCCAGCCAATTTACTGGCCACCTTAAACAGCAATACTGTTTATCGGCAACTGTTTCAGCAGGCTTTTGATCGCCAGGCAGATGCGATTACCCTCGATCAGATTTACCTTGTTATTGCCGCATTTGAAACTTCATTAATATCGCTAAACAGTCGTTACGATCGTTATGCGCACGGCCATCATCAGGCTTTAAATCAGCAGGAAATTGAAGGTCTCAATATATTTCGCTCCTTTGTCGCTCGCTGCGCCGAATGCCACCAACCGCCCTTGTTTACCAATCAACAGATTGCCGTCATCGGAACTCCAGAGCCAGAGGGTATGCCACTGGACATCGGGGCCGAAAAGACCTTTAATTCAGCGGCTTTGAAAGGTGGTTTTAAAGTTCCATCGTTGCGAAATATTGCGACGACGCCTCCTTATATGCATTCGGGGCGTTTTGATAATTTGCGCGAAACAGTCGAGTTCTACACTAACGGCCGCGGGCATGCTGTTCCCAAAGGGGTTGATATGCAGTTACATTGGCATATCTGGGAGCCTGAGTTAACTAGTCACGAACTGGATTTACTGGTTGTTTTCTTACAAACGCTAACGGATGAAGCGTTTATGCCAAAGACGCCTGAACGGGTGCCGTCGGGGCTAACACCGATATCCCATCAGTGAAACTGCATAGACAATAAATAAGTTCCAGTATAGGGATGACATAATAATGATAGCGATAAGCGGAGCAAGATCATGAGTAAAGGCAAAATATTCGGTCTGATAATAGTCTTAGTGGCATTCGGGGCTGGCATCTACTTTGGCCAGAGTACTGGTGCTGTAACGGTTATCACACAAAGCGCTGGAGCCAGTTATGCCGGAGGATTCAAAGCCGATACTAACGCCTTGTCGCCGACTGTTGCCCGAAGGACAACGGCGGGTGTCGTGCATATTGTCAAAGATGGTGATTCAATTCAGGCGGCCGTTAATAAAGCGGTGGCGGGCGACACACTACAAATAATGCCCGGCACCTATGTTGAAACTGTTTATATCGATAAAGACGATATTAGTTTGATGGGTGTTATTGAACAGGGTAACTGGCCAACGCTTGAAGGTGAGGGTAGGTTAAACGACGCTATTTTGTACTCCGGCAACGGCATCATCGTAGAGAATTTGAAAATCACTCATTACAAAGGTAATGGCATAATGGGCCAGGCGGGTAATAATTTCGAGATCCGTAATAATCTGATTGTTGATACCGGCGTTTATGGTATTTTTCCGCAATTGGGTAAAAACGGCATCATTGAATATAACGTTATTTCAGGAATAGCAGACGCGGCTATCTATGTCGGTATGAGCGACAATATTCATGTCGCCCACAATGAAGTATTTGACAGTGTCGCGGGTATTGAAATTGAGAATTCACGACATGCCATCGTTGAGAATAACTATACCCACAATAATACCGGTGGGATTTTGGCTTTTGTTTCGCCAGGTCTGCCGATTAAGACAACCTATGATGTCATTATCCGCAACAATTTTATTGTTGATAACAATACCAAAAACTTCGGTGCTCCTGGTTCAACGGTTTCCGGGATTCCAGCGGGTACCGGCATTCTGGTGATGGCCGCCGACGATGTCATTATCGAAGGTAATATCATTAGCAATAATAAAACCGCGGGTATTTTAGTCACCGACCATGGTCACTCTGAGAACGTGACTATTGACCCAGAATCCGATCCCAATTCTGACCGGGTTAAAATACTTAACAACTTCATGCTAAATAATGGCTATGACACTATCGATGCTATCAAGGCCGTTATGTTGACTGAGTTAAAACAAGGTAACCCTGATATCGTGCGCGTTGGTCCAAGTACAGACAGCTGTATTATTAATCGCCATCAGTATGTCACTGTTGGTGTGAGTGATTTCGCCGAATGCGATTTCACCAATACGGACAGTATTGAAACTTACCTGCTACCAGAGCCAGTTCCTCCGCGCCAGATAGCCGCGTCGGAATTGGGTAAGACGACGTATATGGGGATATGCACCGGTTGCCATACCTACACCGGCCGGATGATTGGGCCGCCTGTTCAGGTTATTCAAGCGCTTTATATGGATGATCCGCAGGGACTTGCTGACTATATTGCCAGCCCAACCAAGAAGCGGGAAGACTACCCCGAAATGCCACCGCAGGACTATCTCAGTGAGGAAGTTAGGCTGGCCGTTGCGAAATATGTATTGGCCCTGGAGCGTTGATCCTAGCGCGGGGTTGACGCATCATCCGGCACTCCTGGTGACTGAAAATCAACCATTTCTCAGAGCTTCAATGCGTTTCTCAAGAGGCGGATGCGTCAGGAACAGGGCGGCAAGTCCCTGTTTCATTTCGCCACTAATACCGAAAGCTGTCATTTCTCCTGGCATATCGTTGGGTAAACCCTGTTCGCTGCGAAGTCGTTCCAAAGCGGCAATCATACTCTGTCGGCTAGCCAGAGAAGCGCCGGCTTCATCAGCTCGAAATTCGCGCCAGCGAGAAAACCAAAACACAATAGTCGACGCCAGAATACCCAAAATAATTTCAGCAAAAATAGTCGCTATAAAATAGCCAATACCAAATCCCCGTTGATTTTTGAAAATAACCCGGTCGATGGTATGGCCTATAATTCGGGCAAAAAACATCACGAAGGTGTTAACAACGCCCTGGACGAGCGTTAAGGTTATCATGTCGCCATTGGCAACATGTCCTATTTCGTGGGCCAAAACGGCTTTTGCTTCGTCCTGACTAAACCGTTGCAATAGTCCGGCGCTAACGGCTACTAGGGCCTTATTACGATTGTATCCGGTCGCAAAGGCATTTGAGCTGGCAGAGGGAAATATACCCACCTCCGGCATGCCGATACCCGCTTTTTGGGCGAGCTCGGCTACGGTGTCAACCAGCCATCGCTGCTGATTATTCTGGGGTTTTTCTATCAGTTGGACGCCCATGCTACGTTTAGCCATCCACTTTGACAGCAGCAGCGAAATCAGCGATCCACCCATGCCAAAAACACCGCAAAAGACCAGCAGGGCGCCCAAGTTAAGATCGATCCCATTGGCGGCCATAATGGAGTCAAAACCGAGCAGATTAAGCGTTATGCTGGCGACGAGTAAAATAGCCATATTGGTGGCCAGAAAAATGCCAATACGCATCATTGTGTGGGTATCCTATTGCCGTAATTATGAGATCGTAAAGGGCTTAACCGGCCTGCAGCGAAACCCCAAGCAAAACGTACTGGGTGCTTCCGCAAAGCCTGGGTGATGGTGGTGACAACGAGTGCTTTCACGTCAATCTAGCTTAGGTTGCTGGAATGACGATTTCAAGTGGGGTGGCTGCTAGCTCATCAGATGCTGTCACATGGATAGCGTCTTTTACGATGGGCGGTGCTGTCACTTCGACGATGGGGTGTTTTTTATCATCTTGCTTAACAGCAATAACCTCTGCCCTGAGTTCAATGTCTTTCGAACTCAGCTCGAATACCATATTGATAGCTTCATCTTTGTGGGCTGTTCGAAATAATAGTTTTGGGTCGCGGCCACAGTCCCAGACCTTTTGTTTGGTGGCGAAATACCCTTGTTGATTCTGAACTACGAATACACTGCTCATTGATCTAAAACTGCCACTGTTAGGAGGAAAAAATTACGGGTCTAATGTTAACGTGAATCATTTTATTGGGCTAGGCCAGTTTGCTGATTAGAATGTCTTTTGCTTGATTTATTTGTGCGGCCAGGTAGTCGCTGCCGCCTCTGTCGGGGTGTACCTTTTGCATCATCTTCCGATGCGCTTGTATCACCTCGTCTCGACTCGCTCCGCGATGCAGCCCCAGTACCGCATAGGCAGAATCTTCTGTCAGATTACCATCTCCACTAGGGGGTGGACTTGTTTGCCATTGGTTACCAAAACGATGGTTGAGATAAGACATGAGAAGCTTGGCTGAGTCTTTGTCCTGTTGGTGGCAATAACCCATCAGTGATTGTAATTGTTCAAGTTCGAGGCTGTCTAAGTAATGCCCCGAAAAAGGACCGCTAATGACCTGGCCTTGAAGCCTGTCGGTGTCATGATCTAGCGTCATGCTTAGAATGGCAGTTTTCACCTCTGAGGTATTGTTGGCGCTGGGAGATTGTTGTGGCCGGGTTCGAAGATACTGTTGCACCATTGGGAAATAGCGCAGCAGCAGTGGAATAGATCGACGGACAATCGGTATCATTGCGCCAATGGCTGCGCCAATCCAATGAATGCGGCCGGAGGCGGCGAGTAGTATTAGAATAATCGCGCTAGCGCTGAGGCCTACTTTCCAGTACAGGCTTTTAGTCTGTGATTTTGGCGTATTTTTAAACAGCTGAATAATAGTCAGCACAGCCAGTATAAAAGCGATCAGTAAAATCAGACGACCAAGCAAGGTGATATCAACTCTTTAGTTGTTGCAGTAACTGCCGCGCTGCGGTGGATTTCAGGTCTTGTAATGCATCATAGCCGCCACTGGCAAAAGTTGCGACTGCGCCCAGCAATTCCGCTAGCTCATTTGCACTGTGTTCGTCAAAGGTAGCATAAGCGCCTTTGCTCAGCATCGCCATTTGTTGAAAGCACTGGCGGGCAGTTTTGTCGCGTCCTTCCTGAAACATAAACAAGGGTACGCCCAGCATACCCAGTTTACCTGCTTTGGAGCACAGTTTATCAACACTTTCTTCAACCGCGTCAGCAATGATGACCACAGCTTGGATCGGTTTTACTCTGTGCTCTGTGGTGCAGTGCGCCAACACGCGGTCTAACTGGGTCAATCCGCCTAGACATTGCACTGCGGTCATTATCCGCAACAGTGACTGGCTGTCGGTCAGCCAAGGAGTGATGTGAAATTCGTTGAAGCCACGGTAGTAACACAGTTGCAGTTGCAGCCCACCCAGTGGATCGGTCGCTTTGAACATTTGCCCCTGCAGCTGGCAGGCTTTATCCCAACTGGGCTGACGACTCGCCGTTGCATCGAGGGCAAACAGTAAACGGCCGCTAGTTTGCCTGCTATTTTCAGATCTCATGGGGAGCTTGTCGGCAGCGTCTAAAAAAAGCGCCAGCGAGTTCTTGCCAGATTGATTCTGCGGAAAGCGGTCGGTCATCGTTATAAACGGTTTCGTCTGATGATTCCTCACGGTATCACAAACTAATAAGGTGAGGGTCAATATACATTATTACCGAAATATCAACGGTTCGGTAAGCTATAATCATCGTCATTCTACACAATTCTATCACTGGGTTAATAGTGATATGGCTGAGCATATGCTGCAAAAAGTACTATCCGCGCTATTTCCGATCATGGTCCTTGCCTTACTGTTTTCAGAAATTGCCTCCACCCCATTTTATTCGCCAGGTGAATTAGCTGAGGCGAGACAGATTTCTGTCGATATGGCGAAGGAGGGGGATATTGAAGGGGCTATTGCTCGATTCGAAGCATTGGTCGAAATCGCCTCGGATGATCAAAAAGTATGGGCCGATTATATCGCTGTTCTGCTCCGTGCTGGACAGCAGGATCGTGCCTGGGCGCTCGCCGATGAAGAATTAGATTTTGAGAGCGTGCCTCCATTTGTTATTGACGAACTGCTTCATTCAGCTTTGGAGGCCGGTGACAACAAACGGGCAATACTTTACGCCAATGTGGGGTATACACGATCCTCTGACCCGGTTGAATATACGCTAGTCAAGAGCCGGCTCCTTTCAGGATACACATTATACGACGAAGCAGGCGTTATGCTCAGGCGTCGATTGCAACTGTCCCCCGGGAATCTCGATCTCTCTTTGGCTCAAATTGCGTTGCAAATGCAAGCAACACCCGAAATAGATAATCGTCAGCAACTACGTTCGTTGTTATTGACCTATCCCGACAATATGACCATACAGCACATGTTGGCCCAAGGTGCTGCTATTCAAGCGGGGTTTGGTTTTTACCCATCGGCGCTCAGCGATCTAGAAAGCCTTTATAAAAACAACAAAGGTAATGCCGCTATCGGCGGTGATCTACTTGTGGTGTTGTCGTGGAATGAACAGTTTCGGCAAGCTGTTGCCGTATATGATGAGATTAGCAATGTGGAATTGCCTTTTTATATTCAAGAAGCCGCTGCAGTTTCTTTAGCACAGGAAAATCGATTTGACGAGGCGGAAACAATTTATCGAAGGCTGCTGGCGTTAGCGGTGGAGGGCCCAGCGCAGAGGTCTGACAGTCGGCAGGTAGTTCGAGAAACGATCGACAGAGGGTTGGCAAATCTAGAGGTTAGGCGAAAACGCTACTCTTCAGCCATTGAAATATTGCAGCGTTATGAAGATATTGATGGAACCTCTCCGAATACAATAGAGGTGCTCGCCCGTGCTCATCAAGGAGCTGAGTTGTGGAGTAAGTCAGCAGCGTTGTTCGGCTCGTTGATGGAGTCACGTATAGAGGGTGCAAAGCCTTATCTGCGATGGTTCGACACTACTGAAAAGGCCGTTGAAAAAAATGGAATTGCTCCCTATCTAGAATCACTGGAAAAATGGCTGCCAAGGGAATCGCTTAGCGCAATCAATGCCCGGTTCATTGTCTTGTTGGTAAGATTTGATCGGTTGAGTTTGGCTGAGTCGCTCGTTAGCAAAGGGTACATTGACGATCGATTGGCGAAAGAGTTTGAGTGGCAGGCAAGTAGTGCGCGGAATGCAGGTCGGTACCGAGAATCGATCGCGCTGTATCAGTTCGCCCGTCGCACGTTCCCTGCGAGCAATGAGATCAAGCTAGGTTTGGCACTCGCATACAGTGAGGCCGGGCAGGAAGCTGCTGCAACTAAGCTATTCTCTGTTGATCTTGGCCGTGCTGAAGACTCTGATGTGCTTTTCAGCGCACTTTATCACTATCGACGTTATGGTGATGATCAGGGTACCAAATCAACTTTAGAAAAGCTGTTAGTTCACAGTCCGGATAAACTTGGACTGCTGGAGTTTTGGGTAGATGTTATTCAGTCAGATCAATTATTTGAATCACCCTCGGAGAGATTGCTTACATGGCGAGAAATTGCGCCCTATTATCAGAATAGTCAGCGATGGTCACAGGTGCTAGCGCTGTTGTTGGCGCAAAATAATGATTGTCGAAACGCACTAGATGCGCTTGACCTCATCAATCCACTAACCGTAAACGAAAACAGCTTGGAGTCGGCCGCATTCGTTGCCAGACAATGTGGCGATTTTGGCCGCTCGCTTCGTTTTAGTCGTGCTGGGTTTGAGCGTTTTGGTGGTTCCAATTGGTTGGCTGCCCATGCTTTAGGTTTGACTGACAGCGGCCAGTCTGATGAGGCACTAGGTCTTTTGAATAAAAATCAGCCAGCTTACGGGGAGACGGTAGATTTTCTTTTCGCTCGAGCTTATGCCCATGAGTATCGCGATGAAAATGATTTGGCGATGGCCGATTATCTGCGGGTTTTGGATAACGACAATGATTATGCGGATGCCTACGTGCATTACGTCATGTTGATAAATATCACGGGGGATTCAACAAAAGCTTTGGAATTAGCCGGTGCGCATCAAGATTGGTTTCAGGCAGATCACTGGCGCAGAATCTATGCTGATCAGATTGCATACACGATACGACGCGCTAGCGAGTGGCCGAGTAGCTCGGCTGAACGATCACAGGTTTTAGCGTTGGCAGAAACCCAGCTTCAGGCTTTTGAAAAATTTTTAAAGGAGAATTCTGCAGGTGATGAAACTTATTGGATGAATGCTCAGTTTGATCGAATTTTCGTCTTGCACTTAGGGACACGATATCGGGCAGTGGTTGATCACTTCGATTCTTTGGGTATTGATGCGGTCGAGTCCCCGGATCATATCCGCGTTAAGTTGGCTGAGGCATATATAAATCTGGGTGAGCCAACAAAAGGCATTGAAATTCTGGAAGCTGCGGTGGCAGATAGCCCGACAAACCAGACCGCCTATTCGCTACTTTTTTACACGTATCTAGATAATGATCGTTTCGATTTGGCGACTGCGCTGATAGCGAGGTTGTTAGAAGACCTAGAAGCCACTACCGAAGCCACTGCCGATCAAGCCCCTTGGCCATTGCAAATGTCGGCCATGTTGGCGGCATACAGCAATGACTTGGGTGCGGCGACAGATCAATTGCAGGCCCTAGCCGAGCGCTATCCGAATGATCGCGATGTTGTACTAAAGCAGGCGCTTATCGACCGCTGGAGGGGTTGGCCTGCCCAGGCACTGGCCAAATACAAGCGAGTGCTGGAGCAAAATGGCGATCATTTGGAATCCCGAGTGAGTGAGGTTTACGCGTTGATGGACCAGCGAGAATATCCACTCGCTCGAGAGAAATTACTGGGCCTTGATCGTGAAGATCATAATACCGCTTCGGTTGCCGCACTTAAACAGGTTTGGTCTACCCATAATAGCTACGAGCTGGATAGTAGGGTTATGTATGGTCAGGGTGAGGGCAGTGCGCTATCTAATTCCGATTTGATATTAGACACACGGTTGTTTGGTCGGCCAATGAACGACAATTATCGTGTTTATGGCAGGTATATTGACAGTTGGGCAGACCTGCCGGGTGATGAGGGCAAAGGGCGCTTCAATAGGGTTGGCGTCGGTGTTCAGCAGCGCTCGAGACTCCTTAATTGGCATGCAGAGCTGAGTCAGTCGATAGCTGAGAGCACTAATCTTGGGGCAAGTATAGGCGCCAGTTTTCTGCCGAGTGATCACTGGACATTTTCAGGAGAGTTACAAACCTATAGTCAGGCAACACCCCTGCGAGCGATCAACGATGGCGTTGATGGAAAGTCCGCTGACGCCAGTGTTGCATATCGTTGGCACGAGGGCCGAAAGGCCTCAGTTAGCTACAGTTTTTTAGACTTTAGTGATGGTAATCAACGCCAGGCTGTAGCTGCGTCATACACGCATCGGGTCTATCAGGATCCCCGTCATCAGTGGTCGCTTACGGAGAGCGTGTATCTATCGAAAAACTCAGAGGACGATAATCGTCTCTACTTTAATCCCGAGCAAGACTTATCGGTGTCACTGACGGCTCACTACTATGGGCTATTGTCACAATCAGCGCGGAGGAGATGGACGCAACGCTTGAGTGTCGGGGTTGGTTCTTATCGTCAGCGGGAATATGCTGCGGGCGGTATTTGGGATGTAGATTACGAACAGCAATGGCGATTGGATAATGATTTGAGTATCAGTTACGGAGCGCTGTATAAACGGCGGAGTTATGATGGTGCCGATGAAAGCTATCGTGCAGTTTATGGTGCAGTAAATTGGCGATTCTAACGAATGAATTTAATTAAGGCGAGACAATGAATCTAAATACGATCGCGGACTATTGTCTGGCGTATGCCTATTATTATCCTTTATTCATGTCATATCTGTGGATGTGCGGTGGTCTTTATTATCGTTTTCATTGGGAAGATTCTGGCGGACGAAAAGTTGACGATCCACCGGCGATAGCAGACGCGCCGCCAGTATCAATTCTCATTCCCTGTTATAACGAGTCTGAGCAATTGGAAGAGACTATTCGCTACGTGTTTGAACAGCAGTATGCCGATTATGACGTTATCGCCGTCAATGACGGTAGCAGCGATAATACTGGCGAGATTCTTGATGAGCTCCAGCAGCAGTATCCAAAACTGCGGGTAGTGCATTTGAAGCATAATCGTGGCAAAGCGGTTGCGTTGAAAATTGCGGCCATGGTTTCGAAGTCAGAGTTTCTAGTCTGCATAGACAGTGATGCGATACTTGAGCCGACGGCGGTCAGTTGGATGATGAGGCATTTTATCGGTTCACCGCGGGTAGCCGCAGTGACCGGTAATCCCAGGATAAGAAATCGTTCCAGCTTGCTGGGAAAGATTCAAGTGGGTGAGTTTTCGTCAATCATTGGTTTGATAAAAAGAGCCCAGCGCATTTACGGTAGAATATTTACCGTGTCGGGTGTGGTTGTAGCTTTTAGAAAATCTGCGTTGCAGCGGGTTGGCTATTGGGGGATGCATACAGCAACTGACGATATTGACATTAGTTGGAAGTTGCAGATTGATCACTGGGATATACGATACGAGCCTAACGCTTTGTGCTGGATACTCATGCCAGAAACCTACGGCGGTTTATGGGCGCAGCGTTTGCGCTGGGCACAGGGAGGTGTAGAGGCTGCACTTACTTACGGTGGTTCTTTATTGAGCTGGCGCAAACGACGGATGTGGATGGTATTGGCCGAATATCTGTTCAGCATTGTCTGGAGTTATATCGTAGCGATTATTTTGTGTCTGTGGCTAATTGGTAAATTTGTCACTTTGCCGGAGCAATATATGGTGCCGTCGTTGGTTCCAGGCTGGAATGGAGTTGTTCTCGCAATGACCTGTCTGCTGCAGTTTATGGTCAGTCTGCTCATTGATTCTCGTTATGAAAAAGGTCTGTGGAAATATTTTTTCTGGATGGTGTGGTATCCGCTGGCTTATTGGATGATTAATACACTGACGATTATTGTGGCGGCACCGAAAGTGTTATTCCGCTCGTCAGACCCAACGGGACGTTGGGAAAGTCCTGATCGAGGTGTTCGTGATGAAAAATAAAGACATGATTATTAACCGCCCCGACTTGCTGAAGGGTTCGCAAAAATATACCGCTATGGGGCTGACGCTGTTCTTTTGGGGTGCGCTGATCTATTTATGGCAGCCGGCAATTAGTTTGCTGGCCTGGGCTCTCAATCTGAATGTTTTTTATGAACATATGGTGGTTTTGGGTGGCTACAGAACCTTCGTCAATTTACTGATTAACTACGCAACGGTCATTGGTATATTGGCCGGCGCGCTGCTGCTATGGGCAAGAATTAATCAGTGGCGGTTTAGTGGGTTAGATCGGAGGGTAGGTATTGAGGTGACCGATATTGATGCTGTTTGTGCCACGTTTGCTGTCAACCGCGACTCCGTTGAAGAGTGGCGTGAGTGTTCAAATCTTATTGTTGATACGGATGATGAGGGGTTGGTATTGGAGGTAGTAGTGATAGATTCTGCGCCTAAGGTGTCGGATTTTCTTACACTTGAATAACTTGTTATTTTTAACTTATTGAAAAATATAGAGTTATTTACTGGCCTGTTTTTTGCATTAAGTATTTTAGCGCTACTATCGTTGCAATTATATTGGCCCGCTCGGTAAGCGGTGGGAAAGTCGAAGATGACGTTATTATGATTAGGAAGTACACAATGAAAAATGTCCAGCGGTCTATCGGGAAAAGTATCACGGCATTAATAATGGTGCTGTTGGGTAGTTCGATGATCTACCAGGCCGGCGCCTTGATGCTGGAGGATAAAGTCGACGGGCAAGACAACTTGTATTCTTCTGAGTGGGGCCACTGGTTCACAATGCCAGGCGACGGCGCCTTGGCGGCCTATGCTCCCGAGTCAACAGCGGCTTCTGCCATTGTCGACAGTAGCAATAATGCCTATGATTTTTCCTCTTGGGACTATTTGGATATAGCGGTTACTGGAAGCGTGACCGATGCTGGTAGGTACGAAACCGGTGCTGATGGCTGCTCAGATCCGACAGCGCCATGCTGGTTTGGTGATGGCCAATTTCGTGGTCAAGACGTTTATAGTGTCATTGGAATTTGGAGCAGTTCTGCCGACGAGATTAGTTGGCTGGATACCATCTACGATAATTGGTTTGATGCCGTATTTACTGTTGGCAGCGACGCCAGCATTGAAGTGCCTGAGATAGAGGGCGCGTATCTTTTTCTAGCAGAAAATGACGGGGTTTTTGCCGATAACTCAGGTTTTTATACGGCGACTATAACAACCTCTGTTCCCGAGCCTGCTTCGGCTTTACTGATGTTGACGGCACTGCTGGGTTTGTTCGCGATCAGGCGCCAGCGCAGAGCCCTATGATTCTGGCAGTGCCGGCTGCGGTTCTAAAGATCGCCATCATCTTGAGGGGTGTTAGCGGTCGGTTGATAGGCAGCCCTTATCCGGTTCTTCCTCAATGTCGAACGGCGATATGTAGTACCGGCATGTGTTGTTTAATCTCGCGCAGATAGTGTCGTCGGACGACTAGCTCTTGAGTGATTTGGAGTTGTTGTTGGTAATTGTTCGAATCTAATCCGTTCAAAGCGAGCATTTCCCACAATTTTCTGCTGCATAAACTTTTAACATCTAAGTTGTTTTCAACGTTCATCGTTGCTTTCCTTCCATCATTTCTTTTAATATCAACACAAATAGTAGCTGAGTCGCATGTCAGAATTGTGACAGTGAGCATTGATGTGGGAGTGAGCCCCCTCTAACTGTAAATTATGGAGAGTTCGTGATGAGTCTATTTAGCGGGTTTGGCAAAGAGCATAAGCTACAAATGCCAGAACAATCCTCAGCTCTGCCCGGCAGAGACGAGGCAATGATTGTGCTTGATAAGCACTACGTTAACGGCAACCCACTGAAAGGCCCGTTTCCAGAAGGATTGCAGCAAGCGTTTTTTGGGTTTGGCTGTTTTTGGGGGGCTGAGCGAAAATTTTGGCAGCAGCAAGGCGTTTACACAACCGCTGTGGGTTATGCCGCTGGAATTACCCCCAATCCCGGTTACGAGGAAGTATGTAGTGGTTTGACCGGTCATAATGAAGTCGTTTTGGTAGTGTTTGACCCGTCAATCGTGAGTTATCAACAATTACTCAATCTATTTTGGGAAAGCCATAATCCTACTCAGGGCATGCGACAGGGCAATGATGTCGGAACCCAGTATCGTTCCGGTATCTATTGTACTGACGATAATCAGCGGGCGACGGCGGAGCAGTCGTTGCAATCGTATCAGGGTCGTTTATCGGCGGCGGGTTATCCCGCAGTGACCACAGAAATTTTGCCAGTGCCGACCTTTTACTACGCAGAAGATTATCACCAACAGTATTTAGCTAAGAACCCAAATGGTTATTGTGGCATTGGTGGTACCGGTGTGAGTTGCTCTTAAGGCGAGCGGGGTTAACTATTTACTGGTAGAGTTTACTGGTAATTGCCGTCAGTGCATTTTCGACGCGCAAAATACGTTCACCCAAATGAATGCCTTCAAATCCGACATCTATGAATTTGCCCACTTCGTAGTCGGTAAAGCCACCTTCGGGGCCGATGGCAAGCACCGATCGAGACTCAATGGTGTGAGGGCAGGGCTGACCAATACCTGGGTGTGCAATTAAACCCCGACAGTCCTTGATCAGCCTGGGTAGCTCATCTTCAACAAAGGGTTTGAACAGCCGTTTGAAGGTGACCTTAGGCAACTGGGTATCTTTGGCCTGCTGTAAACCCGAGGCGAGATAGAATTGGACCTTTTGTTCGTCCAGTGCTGGACTGAGCCAAAAACTTTTTTCAACTTTATATGAATTGATAACAATGAGCTCTTCGACGCCTAATTCTGCGACGGAGCGAAAGAGTCGGCGAATCATTTTTGGTCGCGGCAATGCCAAAATGATGGTCAAGGGTAATTTGGCTGGGGGTTGTTGGTCGAGTTCTACGGTCAGTTTAACAGCGTGCTGATCGATCGACTGAATAATGCCCGTGCCCATTAATCCGTTGAGTTTTCCTACTCTGACGGAATCTCCTGCTTTCGATTGGTGAATGTTGCGAATATGCTGGTACCGATCGTCACTAAGCGTGACGGATGTTGCTGTAATAAAATCGGTGTCATAGAGAAGAATTAAATTCACGGTCGCTTATCCGTCGAGCTCTTCATCTTCGTAGACAGGCTCCGCCCATAAATCGTATTCGTCAGCGCCAGTGATCGTTACCAGCAAAGCATCGCCAACAAAGGTGTCGGTAAAATCATCGAGATAGACTTTGCCGTCTATTTCAGGCGCGTCAGCGTAACATCGACCGACCGCTCCCTGTTCGTCCACCTCGTCTATGAGCACTTCAAGCTGCTGGCCAATGCGTTGCTGCAGCCGTTGCGCTGAGATGTGTTGTTGGGTTTCCATAAAGCGTTCCCAGCGCTGTTGTTGAATAGCTTCGGGAACATGATCGGGGAGATCATTGGCCTTTGCACCCTCGACAGGTGAGTACTTAAAACAGCCAACACGATCTAGCTGTGCTTCCTGTAACCAATCCAGTAGCAGTTGAAAATCGTCTTCTGTTTCACCGGGAAAGCCGACGACAAAAGTAGATCGGATGACAAGCTCTGGGCAAATCGTGCGCCAGTTTTTAATTCGCTCCAGTACTTTTTCCTGATTGCCGGGTCGTTTCATTAATTTCAAAATTCGCGGACTGGCGTGCTGAAAAGGGATGTCCAGATAGGGAAGAATCTTACCGGCCGCCATTAACGGGATGATTTTATCCACATGCGGGTAAGGGTAGACGTAGTGCAATCTGACCCAGACGCCAAGTTCACCTAACGCAACGGCAAGGTCTAGCATTCGAGTTTCGCGCGCCTGACCGTCAACAAAGTCTAGTTTGTATTTGACATCAACGCCGTAAGCACTGGTGTCCTGGGAAATCACTAGTAACTCGCGAACCCCTGCTGCGACCAGCGTTTTTGCTTCGCTGACAACGTCAGCAATAGGACGGCTGACCAGATCACCTCGCATGTCAGGGATAATGCAAAATGTGCAGCGATGATTACAGCCTTCTGAGATTTTTAGGTAGGCATAATGTTGTGGTGTGAGCTTCACGCCTTGCGGCGGGATCAGATCGATCAGCGGATTATGGGTAGCCGCAGTTGGTGGTATAAATTGATGCACTGCATCCATCACACTGGTGTAGTCGGCAGGGCCACTGACACTTAATATTTCGGGGTTGGCAGCTTTGATGGACTCGGCATCGGTCCCTTTCCCCATGCAGCCGGTGACAATGACCTTGCCATTTTCACTGATCGCTTCACTGATGGCGTCCATGGATTCCTGCTTGGCTGAGTCGATAAAGCCACAGGTATTGACGACAACTACGTCCGCTTCATGGTAATTGGGGCTGATATCGTAACCATCCAGTTTTAGTTGGGTGAGGATGCGCTCGGAATCGACTAGCGCTTTGGGACAGCCGAGGCTAATAAAACCGACTTTTTGCTTTTGGAGAGTGTCTGTCATGCGGTGCCTAAATAGGTAGCTGTATAAACGGTGGCCAGTATACGGGAAGAGTCTGGTGGCAGCGAATAAACTGTCAGTTTTATCACCCATAGGATTGTCTTATTATTGATATGATGTATCATATCAATAATAAGACAATCCGCCCCATGTTGACTGAGTTAAATTGAGAGAATCCAATGAGTTCCTTAGCCATTAACCGTGATGAGATAAGCCCGAGCTTGATAGCAAGTCGCTTTATTGAAGGTGATAAACCAACAGATTTGTCAGATATCTATGAGGAAGATTGCAATATCGTCGCCTGGAGGCGTGATCTTACTCCTGAAATACAGGCCATAGTGAATGACTTTCTGGTTGCAAATAGAGGCTTTCAAGTTTCAATGACCCTTAGCCCCCAAGATGCTTTTGCTCCGATTCATCAAGCCTTGGGAGGATCTGAAATAATGGCTCCATTGAGCGAAGATATTACTGAGTTGGTGGATATGTTCTGTTGCCTGTTCGACTTGGGCAAAGTAGGTCTGCGACTAACCGTTCTGGATAAGGCGATGTGTCCAAGGTTTCATGTCGATAAAGTGCTATGCCGTTTAGTCACGACTTATCAGGGCTCCGCCACCGAATGGCTGCCGCACAATGTGGTTGATCGTGAAAAATTAGGTCATGGCAGTGAAGGTAAACCGGATGAACAGTCAGGCCTTTTTCCTAAACTGGGTGATATTCAGCAACTGACCGTGGGCGATGTGGCGTTGTTAAAAGGAGAGGGTTGGGAGGGCAATGAAGGGGCAGGATTGGTGCATCGTTCGCCATCGCTGTCAGCCGGTGAGGGACGCCTACTACTAACCCTTGATATCACTTAGCTTAGTCAAATAAATCTCTCACCCACTTTAAGCCGTCAATATGAACGAAGAAAATTCCACATTAACCGTTCCAGCTTTTGCAGATCGCGACAGCTGTTGCAGTGATACCAGCTGTTGCCCTACGCCAGTTCCATTGATTCGAGCTGCGCCTAAAATGGGTCGCAATGATCCATGCCCCTGTGAAAGTGGTCGTAAATTTAAGAAGTGCTGTGGGCAGTAATACTATTTCAATGATCGTTTACGCCATTCAATAACAATGTCTGCTCAATAAAATTAGGTTCTCAATGTCCGGCAAAACATTATTAACTACAGCTTTCTCGGTGCAGTCAGTCCGCCTGGTTACCTGCCTGATATGTTTATTATTGACCTTTCCTCTGGTTGAGCAGATCCATGAAGACCACTGTGAGCAGACAGCCTGCACGAGTTGCATTTCATCGCTAGGTTGCCTGTTACCTGTAGTTGAGCACTTTACGGTCATTATCCATAAGCACGCAGGTATTGAACGTAATGAAGCGGCCATATCTGCACGACAGGCATTCTTCCGCCCCTACGATAGCAGGGGACCGCCACAGATCTCCTGAAAATAAAAAACATAACTATTATTTTTTTGGAGAACAACATGAAACGCTTGTTAAGTATTGCGATCGCGGCTGCGTCCGCGAACCTGCCACTGTCCGCTTTGGCGGAAGATCGACCGATGGAGCACGTTATCGTCTCTGTTCCCATTCACAAGCAAGAAGCGGATACCGCGCTACCTGTTACTATTATTACCGGTGACGAATTGCGGCGTCAGGCGGCTGCGACTATTGGCGAGACTCTGAGTAACCGGGCCGGGATTGCTAACGCAACTTATGGCCCAGGTGTGGGTCGTCCCGTTATCCGTGGTCAGCAAGGACCAAGAGCTATAACCCTGCAGAATAATATTCTCTCTGCGGATGTTTCTAGCCTAAGCCCAGATCACGCGGTTACGGTAGAAGCCCTGCTGGCCGACAGTATCGAAGTATTACGCGGCCCTTCGACTCTACTCTTTGGTGGTGGATCTATTGGCGGGGTGGTTAACGTTATTGATAATCGTATTCCCAGAGCACCCATCGACGGTGTGCAAGGGGCGGTAGAGTATCGTTACGATGACGTATCCGCCATGGATAACGGCACCGCGCGACTGGAAGGAGGCGACGGTCGCTTTGCTTTCCACCTCAGTGGCACGATACGCAAAACCGACAATATCGATATCCCGGGGTTTGCTATTGATGAAAAAGCTCTTGAACAACAAGAAGAGCTGCTGGGGCATCACGATGAGGAAGGTCACGAAGAAGAAGGTCACGAAGAGGAAGAGCTAGAAAATACGGAGGGTTTTATTGCTAACACGGATAGCGAAACCGATGTCATTACCGGCGGCTTTAGCCTCCAGTTTGGCGAAGGTAACTGGGCCGGCTTCTCCGCTAGTCACACTGAAAGCGAATACGGTCTTCCCCCGGGCACCCACGAGCACAATCATGAAGACGAGCATGGCGATGGTGAGCATGGGGAAGACGAGGATGATCATGAAGACGAGCATGAGGGCGAACATGAAGAACATGCTAGCGAGGAAGAAGCTGAAGAATTCATCCGCATCGATATGAAACACACTCGTTACGATGCCATGCTGCACCTAGAACAACCCGCTGAATGGATAGATTCGATCCGAGGCTTTATGACCTATACCAATTACGAGCATAAGGAATTGGAGGGCATTGAAGTGGGTACGCTATACGCTCGCGAGACTTGGGAAACACGGGCCGAGGTGGTTTATGATGCCTTATTGGGCACAGAAGCCGTAGCCGGCTTGCAGGCAAGGGCAGATGAGTTTGAAGCAACTGGGGTGGAAGGTTATGTACCCAAAACGGACAGTAGCGAAATCGGCTTGTTCCTGATCGAGGATTTCCACAGAGATAGGTGGACCTATGAGACCGGCTTGCGGGTTGACCTAGTGGAGCGCGACCCTGACACCCAGGCCGCCGGCAAAGAAAACTTTAGCAGTGTCAGCGTTTCCGGTTCGGCATTATGGCAGTTTAGCGATAGTTGGCAGGCGGGCATTTCCCTGTCCCGCTCAGCCCGTGCGCCAGCTACAGAGGAGCTGTTCGCCAATATCGAAGCCATGGATACGGAAGCGCTAGTGCCCCATCCCGCTACTGGTGCGATCGAAGTGGGTGACGCAGATCTCGGTGAGGAAGTTTCACTGAATGTAGACCTGGTCCTGAAGTGGTATTCGGAGCGCTCTTGGGCAGAAGTCTCTTTGTTCTATAACAGTTTTGAAGACTATATTTTTCTGATGAACAGCGGTGAAGAAGTGGATGAGGTGCCTGTCTACCGTTACGAACAGGAGGATGCTGAGTTTGTAGGTCTTGAGTTGGAAAGTAACTTCCACCTGACTGATCTTGGTAGCGGAGCACTTTTCCTGGGGATTCGCGGTGATATCGTTTCCGGTGAATTCGACAGCAGTGGTGATGTTCCCCGTCTGCCTCCTATGCGTATCGGCGGCAAGCTAAGTTGGACCGGAGATGCTTTTAGCACTTGGGTTAGCGTACTTAACGCCAGCGACCAGCAAGATCCGGGCAATGTCGAAACCGAGACCGACGGTTATACTCGTTGGGATATTGGAGCCGATTATCGCTTTAGGGTGACTGACGATAGTGACCTGCTGGTCTTTATGAAGTGGAAAAATATTGGCGACGAAGAAATTCGTCTTAGTACATCGTTCTTGCGTAATTATGCACCGGAAGTGGGTGAGTCGATAGAAGCTGGTATTCGTTTCACCTTTTAATAGCAGTTAATTTTAAGGCTGCCCTCTTGTTTAAAGAAGTCTATTGGCTTTGGCACACGAGAGGGCTTTATAGGTTAACGACTTAACTTTGCGTTTTTATAAGCGAAGAATGAAGGCAGTGCTGCGGCAATAATCGTGGCCCCTATCACCAGCAGAATAAATAAAAGATGATTTCCTGAGAAAAGGGTAAAGTCCATCTGTAAGCCAAAGCTTGATATCAGCAAATCCTTGCTAAGTAACAAGCTAAAAGATAACCCTGATAGTGCAATAACAAGACTGAATAAACTGATCAATAACGCTTCCATCTCGATTAACAGAAAGAGGTAAGTTGGTGGTGCGCCAATCACCCGTAACAAATGGATCTCATGCTCACGTTCTCTGATGGAGGCTAACATCATCGCACTTAAACCTAACAGGGAAGCAATTAGAATAAGGCCTGAAATTAGGCGTAGGGTGTTTTCCAATATCTGCATCATTTGCCATAGCTCTGACAGCGCCACACCCGGAAGAATAGCGGTTAGTGGTTCTTGTTGATAATTATTTATATCCCGCTGCACGCGGAAGGTGTTCATTCTGGAATTCAGGCCCAGCATAAAGGCGGTAACGGTTTTGGGTTTAAGGGTTCTCGAATCTAGTTGATCTGTAGTGATATTACTGCCGGGTATTTTTACGCCCTGTTGCCAATCAATATGAATGGCTTCTATACCTTGCAAGCTAATATGAACGGTCTGGTCTACTGGTGTGCCTGTGGTGGCTAAGATACCAGTGACGTTAAAGGGCCGGTCGTCATGTAGGCTAAAGCTAGTTTTACCAAGGCCGTGGGCCAGTACAATTTTATCACCCAGTGAATAGCGTAATTTTCTGGCAACTTCTGAACCGAGTACTACATTAAATAAATCGCTAAAAGGTTTGCCTTCGGCGAAAGCTAACTGACGCTTATTACCATAGCTAAAGTATTTAAAATAATCGGTGGAAGTGCCCATTACTCGGTAGCCCTTATGGGAGTCACCCAGCGAGATAGGAAGCGCCCAAGCCACGTTGGAATTCTTTGCGATGGTTTGATAAGTCTCCCAATCAATATTATTGGTCGGTGAGCCAATTCGAAAAACGGAATAGAGCAATAAATTTAAGCTGCCGGTCCTGGCACCAACAATCAGGTCAGCGCCTGAAACCGTGCTATTAAAACCCTCTTTAGTTTGGGTGCGGATATGTTCTACACCTAGCAGTACAAAGATACTAACACTCATTGCAAGAATGGTGAGCAGTACCGAGCCTTTTCGATTGAGTAAACTTTTGGAAGCTAAGCGAAAAAAAATCAGTTCTCCGCTCCTATGATATTAATATCTGCCAGAGCATCAATCCGATTAAAATATTTTGCTAAAGACATATCATGACTAACAAAGAGCAGGGTGGTGTTATGTTCAGAGACCATCGCCATTAACTCCAGCATAAAATTATCGCGATTGTCCTGGTCCAGAGAAGAAGTGGGTTCGTCGGCAATCAGCAGTTCCGGTTCATTAATCATTGCCCGAGCGATAGCGATACGCTGTTGTTGACCGATACTCAGTTTTGCCACCGGTTGTTGCCAATCGGCAGGGTCGATGAAAAAGTTGGATAATAGGGACTTAATATCGTCCTCTAACGACAACGATGTTTTTCCTTTGGCAAATTGGTGTGCGAGCTTAATATTATCGATCGCATCGAGATAGGGGATAAGATTAAACTGCTGGAAAATATAGCCAATATGATCAGCTCGAAAGCGGTCCCGCTGCCGGCGGCTTATCTTATCTAGCCGCTTACCCATGACAGAAACTTCACCGCTATCAGCCTGCAACATACCGCTTAAGAGATTAAGCAGCGTCGATTTCCCGCCGCCGGAGGGCCCGTGGACAAACACTTGTTCGCCAGCAGCCACTGCCCAGCTCTTGATATGCAATACCTGCTTTACCGGTGTGTCGGGATAGCTGTAACGGATATCTTTTAACTGAATAGTCATAAACGGTTGCAGTCAGTAACGGCCTGTCAAAATATAATGATACACAGTATCATGCTGTGACGCGAAGTTAATTAACAGGTGTAAAGATTGAAAGCGTTGTCGCTCTATAAAATAGCAGTTTTGCCTATCGTATTCTCTTTAATAGCTGCGACTATGGCACCGGCCGCCATTGCCTCTGCTGCCGCTAATAAACCTGCAAAACCGGACAAGTTTAAAACTATAGAATGGCCTGATTTAATGCCTCAGCAAGACCTGGATGCTCTATTAGATCCACCGGAGTATCTGGCGGATATCGAAGACGGCTCACCTGAAGATCAAATTAGCAGTCAGATTAGTTCCTCCATTGCCGCAGCCAAGGATGACCGTTACCAGCAGGCTTTGGTCTCTACGAGTATAAGGCCAGAAATGAATGGCCAGGCTATCCGTATACCTGGGTTTATCGTGCCGTTGGAGTTTAGTGGTGACCAGATGATTACGGAGTTTTTTATTGTGCCGTTTTTTGGGGCTTGTATACATGTACCGCCGCCGCCACCGAACCAGATTATCCATGTGAAATACCCCGAAGGCTTTAAACTTGAGGCTTTGTATAACCCACTGTGGCTCTCTGGTGTGCTAACAACGATCTTGATCGAAAACGATATGGCAGCAGCTGCTTATTCCATGGAAGTGCATCTAATGGAAGACTATAGCGAGGGATAGTGATTTAGTCGGCCGCTTCAATACAGGCCAATAACTGATTTTCCCACCGCTCGGAAAGCTCGATAGCAATAATTTCAATACGGCTTTCCATGCAGTCGTCCAATTCAATTTCGGTGAGTGCATCACTGGTTAGGTTATAGCCATAAATACCATTGTCAGTGATAAAAACAGCTTTCATTCTTTCGGCGATAATACTGTTTAGAAAAGCAAATAGTTTTTGGTGGCTAAAGACTTCTGTCGGTGCAAAGCGCCAACCAATACTACGGAAGCCCTCGCCTTGATTGACGGCCTTGATGTAACCAGATGCGGGTATGCAGTCGTCGTTCAAATTTTTGTCAATCGTTTCTTCTTGATGATGGTGGTGGTGCAGGGAGTGGGCCGATAAACCCGTCGTGCCATGCAGTAAGTTGATGGGTATCTTGCCCTGTTCAGTAAAAAAAATGTCCACCTCGGGTGAGGCTTTAGTTTTTGCGTAGTCTTCAAGCTGCGCCTGATGCCCAGTTTGGTAAAGATCCTGTTTATTACCAACAATTATATCCGCGATAGCAATTTGCTGGTTAAACGTTTGATGTTCTGTGTAGCGTGTATTGTCGAGTTGTCTTGCATCAACCAGTGTTATTATTTTTTCAATGGAAAGGACCTCGCGATAATAGTCGGCCGCCAATACTTCCATCACTTCTATTGGATGACCTAGGCCGGTAGGTTCAATTAACAGCCGGTGCGGTCTTGCGCGACGCAGCAATTGATTAAGAGCAATTTGCATTGGCAGGCCCGCCGCACAGCACATACAGCCGCCGGGGACTTCGTGAATAAAGACCTGCTGCTCTTCATTGTGCTGGCCCAGAAATAAACTGCCATCGACACCGATTTCACCAAATTCATTCACCAATACTGCCCAGCGCTCATCGTTGGGCTTTGATTTCAGTAAATGTAAAATAGATGAAGTTTTCCCTACCCCCAGAAAACCGGTAATAATATTGGTCGGGATCGCGGTTAGCTTTTCGTTGGTTTTATTCATGGCGCGGCACTTAGCATGGAGACAGATTGACGGGACTGACTGGCTTCCAGATAAAAGCAATGTTGACGGCCGGTATGGCAGGCGGCACCAGTTTGTTTCACCAGACATAAAACCGCATCGCCATCACAGTCAAAACGCATTGACTCGAGCCTTTGGTAGTTACCGCTGGTCTCCCCTTTTATCCAAACCTCTTGGCGGCTTCTGGACCAATAGGTCATCAACCCTGTAACCAGAGTTTGTTCAAGGCAGGCTTTATTCATCCATGCCATCATCAGTACTTCTTTGCTGTCGGCATTCTGGGTAATAACCGGTATCAATGCCTGATGGTTAAATATCAATTCATCGACAATATCCCTAAGTGCCAGAGCCTGACCTGTTTTTAACTGTTCTATTGATTGAAAATAAATATTTCTCATCGCAAGTCCTTGCGGTTATTGCTCAGTATGGCGCTCGCAGCATAGTCGGTGATTTAACAGATGACCGGCGGCGATAATAGTGGCACCTAAAACGGTCATGGCTGTTTCAATACTCTCGCCCATTAGATCATGACCGAAAAAGGCAGCGAGGATTAACAGGCTTAAACCGGTTATGCCTAGTAACATTAGCCTATAGTCACGATGTTTTTTACAGCCCATGCTTAAGGCTAGCAAGCTGGTTGGTATAACAACGATAACCATCCACAGATGAAAAGCTTCGTCTCCCAGATTGATGGCGGCTAGGGTAGGCAATAATGCCACAGCGAAGGGCACTGCTAGGCAGTGTAGTGTGCAAATAAAAGATAGGGTGATAGCCGTTTTATCAGCAATAGTTTGTAGTTGTTTCATAGTTGCTCGATTTAAGTCTGTTTAGGCGGCTTTATCTTTACAGTCATTGCATAGGCAATTGATTTCCAATTGCGGGCTGGCTAAATGAAAGCCGGCCTCTTCGACCTTGCGTTTCAGGTTTGTGATGGTTGATTTACCCACCGTGATCTCTTCAACCCGTTGGCAGTCACCACAGATTAAAAATTGTGGAACGCCATGTTCATGGTCACAAGTGATGTGGGCGCAGGCAATGTATTTATTGGCCAGATCCAGTTTATGGACTAGATGCTCATCTTGTAAAAAGGTAAGAATACGATAGACCGACATGGGGGGAGGAGACTCACCATAAGCCTCTTTACAATAAGTGACCAATTCATAAGCTGACATAGCTCGATCAGCGTGTAATAGACCGGATAGCACCTGTTTACGCTTAGTGGTGAGTTTACTGCCATGAGATTTACAGTTTTGTTCCGCATGGTTAATGATATTTTGTATTTTAGTCATAGGTCACCTGATACGGATAAGATTGGATTGTGCCTTTAGTTTTGTTGCACCCTGTTGGCGGTAGGTCAGCCACCTGACTTCCAGTGTTTTGACTGCAGGAAAGCGTGACATAAGATTGACTGATACAGTTTCAAGTTTTTCTCCCGTTGAACACTCATAGCGATAGTTTGCACTAATCTCGCTATGGCCTTCGCGATCATTATGCTGGTGGCCTTCCTCGATAACTGAGGACATGTCGATCTCCGTTTTCTTCAGACTACAATCACTGCCGGAGAATGAAAACAGGTCAGCAGCTTGCAGCTTTTGCTTGGCTTGCTTGACAACTTTTATCTGTTTTTCATCAGTGGCCTTGTGTTCAAAGCCGACAATGTTGGCAGCCGGTGATTCAAAGCTTATTTCAAGGGCATTGCCTTCCAGGGCCAGAGTCAATTGTGCAGTACCGTGCAGATGCGATTGTTGTGATGGCTCGGACTGTTTGTCACTGTTGTTACTGTGTAACTGAGGGGCCGCTATCAGCATTGAGCTAACTAGCAAAGCAACAATTAGGCAGTAGGGTTTTAGCATTGGTTAGGCGCAGCTATAAACTATCAAGGGTTATAAAGTCCTAGAATACAGGATAAGCGACTTATGATATGTCATATCATTTGTAGGGTAAAGCGTGATGCTCTCTTGTTGTGAATATTTAGAGTGATTGTATCTACGGAGTTGGCCGTGACAACGTGGGTCTGCCGAGGCTAATAAAGCTGACTTTTTGTCAGGGAGACGCTTATGACATGCTAAACGACTAATTATTATTGAGGAAGACGAACGTGCTGCAATGGATATACAGCAAGCGGCAGGTGCTATTGTGTTTATTGGGCCAACTAGCAACAGCACCGTCGCAGAGCCGCGTCTTTTTATTGATTGGTAAAGCGTGGTCGAGTCGGTCCCTGTGGTTTCTCGGTCGCTTTCAAAAGAGTTATCAATCAAATAGTCACCGAGTTATAGAATATCGCGTTATCTAGCTGCACTCGCTTCTATGTGGGTATTTACCCTCTACCGTCATAAATTTGCTGCACTACCGGTTGAGCTTTTTTTTTAGTGGCGCTACATTAGGACACGGCGAGCTGGGCTTGGTTTTTTGTTATTTTCAGGTAAGCGAGTTGGCACCGATGTCTGCAGGTGCGCCGTTGGCGTCGTTAAAATAATAATGAGAGAGAATCTCCATGCAAGAATTCAAGCATTTGATCTATGAAAAACCCGAACCGGCAATTGCCCGAATATGGCTTAACCGTCCCGATGCCCGCAATGCTCAAAATACTGATCTGTTGTATGAGCTCAATGATGCTTATGACGTGGCGATGGGCGACCACGAAGTAAAAGTGGTGATACTAGCCGCCAAGGGCCCCCATTTTTCAGCGGGTCATGACCTCTCGGAAGCAAATATGCAGAAAACGATGGAGGAGCGTAAGCGCGTCGGTTCTTGGACGCATGATGACTGGGGCGGCGCGGAGGCTTATTATTCAAGGGAAAAAGAAATTTATCAGGGGTTTTGTCTGCGTTGGCGAGACCTCGCGAAACCCACAATAGCGTCAGTACAAGGAAAAACTATTGCTGGTGGACTTATGCTGGTTTGGCCCTGCGACTTTGTTATTGCGGCGGAAGATGCCAGTTTTCAGGACAATACACTCTATATGGGGATACCCGGGGTTGAGTATTTTGCCCACGCCTGGGAGCTGGGGATTCGGAAGGCGAAAGAATTTTTATTGACGGGCCAACCGATCAGTGCCGCGGATGCTGAGAAAGCAGGTATGGTCAACAAAGTAGTGCCGGCTGCGTCACTTGAAGAAGATACACTGGCTTTTGCTCGCACCATTGCCGACAAGCCAAGTTTCGCCTTAAAACTGGGTAAAGATGCCATCAACGCCAGTTTTTCTGCACAGGGTTTCGACAATGTCCAGCGAGCGGCGTTCAACGCGCATCATCTAGCGCACACGCATTACCGGCTATCGAGAGAGGGTTCATTTATGGATCCTGACTTTGCCAGCCGGTTTAAGAAAAAGTCAAAGTAGCTGGTCAGTGGTTAACGTTTTTTGATGGCTATCATCTCAATAAAGTGTAAGGAATATCTATGATCTCTCTGCCCGGTTTACTTGAGCGTGGTGCGCGTATTAACCGCACAGCGACCGCAACACGATTTCTAGATCGAGAGCGCAGTTGGTCGCAGGTGCTGAATCGTGTTTCCCGATTAGCGGCAGGACTGTCTGGCTACAATTTAGAGGAGGCTGACAGAATCGCTATTCTGAGTCTCAATAGTGATAATTATTTTGAGTCCATTTTTGCAGTGCCTTGGGCAGGTTTTTGTCTGGTGCCATTGAATACTCGCTGGGCGCTGCCAGAAAACCAATATGCCCTGGTGGATTCGGGATCGAAAGTATTGCTGTTCGATGACGCCTTTATTGATCAGGCGAGGCTATTGAAGGATCAAGTGGATAGTTTACAGCAGCTTGTTTACATGGGGGATAACGAGACGCCGGATTGGGCTGACTCCTATGAAGAGCTGGTTGCTCAGCATCAGCCGGCGCCAATGTCGCGGCGAGGGGACGACGACATGGCTGGCATCTTTTATACCGGGGGCACGACTGGATTCCCTAAAGGCGTTATGCAGTCGCATAAGGCGATTTGGGCGAGTGCAATAGGGATGTTTCCGTCGGTTGGTATGAATCAGACGCATTGTTATTTGCATGCTGCGCCGATGTTCCACATGGCAGATTTTGCCGGCTCAATGAATACGCTATTGGCCGGAGGCAGTCACGCCTTTGTTGCGGGTTTCGATGCAGGGCTGGTTTTGAAGATTTTTTCCGACTGGAAAGTCACTCATACGCTGATCGTTCCGGCGATGGTGAAAATGCTGTTGGCACATCCCGATGCAGGCAAGGCTGACTTGAGTCGACTGGAAAAAATAACCTATGGTGCTTCTCCCATGCCGGCGGCGCTGCTTAGCGACGCGATGCGATTGTGGCCACAGGTTGGTTTTACTCAGGCTTATGGCCAAACGGAAATGGCTCCGGTGATCACAACATTGAACGCGGAGGACCATCGCAAAGGTGGTGATATATTGAAGTCGGCGGGACGACCTACGCCCGTCAGTGAGGTTCGTCTGCTGGATAGTGACGATAACGACGTGGAATTAGGGGTTCAGGGCGAAGTGGTGGTGAAAGGACCCCATGCGATGCTTGGCTATTGGAATAAGCCAGATGAGACCGCAAAAGCGCTGGTGGACGGCTGGGTTTATACCGGTGATGCTGGCATATTTGACGCGAGTGGTTATCTGTATATCGTCGATCGCGTCAAAGATATGATTATAACTGGGGGGGAGAACGTTTTTACTACGGAAGTTGAAAATGCACTTATTAGCCATGATGCGGTTCAGGACGTTGCTGTTATTGGGATTCCTCATGATGAGTGGGGAGAAATGGTCCATGGCATTGTCATACTGGTCGCTGGCATGGAGGTTTCCGAGGCTGCGTTGATAGGCCATTGTCGAAAATCGATAGCGGGTTATAAATGCCCGAAATCAATTTCCTTTAGAGAGCAGCCGCTGCCGCTATCCGGGGCGGGTAAGGTGCTAAAAACTGAACTGCGCGCACCCTTTTGGAAAGGTCGAAATCGGCAGGTGAACTGACCGGGATTGGTGGGTAGCGTTGCCGTCGTGCCAAAATATGTCGGCTGCATGGAAGACGGCGATATGTCGAGGGAGTGCGCCTAAAAAAGCGGCCCCACAGGATTAATACACTAACAATAATGGCGACTGCTAACCTGCTGACAGGGAAATCTGATAGCCGATGGCCAGTGTGCCGACAATGAAGCAATAATATGAAAAATATTTTAGTTGTGCACTGCGCACCAGTTTAATCATCCAGCTACAGGCGAAAAGTCCGGTGAAAAATGCGGCACTGAATCCGACGAGGAGAACGTCAATCTGATCGCCATTTAAATGCAGGCCGCCGTCTATAAGATCCTTGGCTATTTTCCCCAGTATTAACGGCACCACCATGAGAAATGAAAAGCTGGCTGCTTGGGTGCGATCAACTCCCAGTAATACCGATGTTGATATGGTGGCGCCAGACCGCGAGATCCCTGGCAGAATAGCAATTGCTTGGGCTATGCCAATGATTATCGAGTGTCGGAATGACACTTGCTTTTCCGTGTTTTTAGCTCTGTCGGCCACGACTAATAATAAGCCGGTAACCCAGAGCATTAGTCCAACCAGCAGTATTTGTCGATCAAATAGCGTTTCAATTTCTTTCGAAAATAAAACGCCAATAGCCGCCGCCGGGATCATACTGATTACTATTTTCAGTGAAAACCGAAATTCGTTATTGTTTTTGAACTGGAATAGACCCGCGGTGATTCTGGCAATATCGGCTCGGTAAATTACCATGGTAGCAAGCGCGGTGGCGAAGTGGACCACCACCGTAAATAGCATACTTTCCTGTGGGACACTGGTATC